>Ga0228711_1010622_pt1 | contig 12033 bp, 8 predicted proteins | sample MedpolnodulmetaG_2_FD_177996 | JGI IMG/M metagenome (GOLD analysis project Ga0228711, IMG submission 177996) | Root nodule microbial communities from Medicago polymorpha collected in Santa Monica, California, United States - brown nodules | ecosystem: Host-associated > Plants > Roots > Nodule...
CACATCTCTTCCACCGTACACTCCTTAACGACCGCCAAATCGAAAAGGCGGGGGTACCTGACACTCAAAGGCAATTTCCCCACCCACGTGTCATACCAGAACAAAGTATCTCTACCATCACCAATAACCCTCCGAACGTTATCATCAAACCACCTCCCGACTCCCACACCAACACCCTACCGCACTTTTGACAACACCCTCCTGTTAGTTCATATGCATCATTGAAGGATTACATAAGAATTATTACATTTGCTAGAATTGCCACACTTGGGCATGGATGCCATGAACCCCGCGCATACCCATGCACTCCATATGCCTCCTTAGATCAAGACAACATTCATATCCATCACCCTACATTTAAAAAAGAAAGAAAGATAAAGAAGAATAAAATAATATTTGAACCTTTGAAGTTTAAATTAGTGCCTTTCGAAAAAAAATCTTAGACAAATGCTAAGTCATGTAAAAATGAATAGCAACGTGTCATTTTCCAAATATTAATTTGTTTTCTTCTTTTTCTTCAAAAGTTTTATTTTGAAAGGTCAAATATTATTTTTCTTCTGCCCTTGTATTTCTCATCAGGTTCTATGCATACTTCGTCTCAATTAATGTGGCATTAAATCCATTAACTTTTATCATTCGAATAATATTAATATGAATATGTGTCTGAAATCATCTATTTTCGATTTTGTTTAAATATTATATTTTGAATATTTTAATTATAGATGTACAATTTTTTTTAATTATAGACTTTTAATGAAGTTAATGATTTAATTATAATATACTTTTGTTGAAGTAAATAATTTAAATATATACTGAATATTATCCTACCAATTAAAAACTTATTGTATATATATTATATATATATATATATATATAATTAAATTATGTATAAATATATACCTAAAAACATGCATAAATGATACTTGGTTTCAAAAGAGATATATTTTCGTCTTTCAAAAAAAAGAAAGATATATTTTCGATTCAAATACAATTATATATATGGTTTTGAAATTGTTTCAAAAGATATATTTTGGATTCAAATCAAAGATTTGATTTTGAAATTGTTTTAAAAAGGTATATATTGGATTTAAATAAAATCAAATACATAGTTTTAAAATTGCTTCAAACGATATATATTTTTCCCTAAAAAAAATGATATATATTTTATTTAAAAATATCTAAGACGTGCATATAAGAAGTCTATAAATAGAACTCACATGGTGTGGAATATTATACCACTTTGTAGAAACTCTAACTCTAAAGTGGTAGCATCAGTCACTAGAGAAGGTGTGTTCAGAGACATCGTTATTTTACTTTGTTTGTGATCGTAAACATTTCAACAACAATATTTAGGCACTTAAAGAGGTAACATTCCTATCACTGATTTGTCATTGATTTGTGACAAATTTTTATTGATCCAATAAAGGGAAAATAAATTTTAATCATCTGTTGCATTTTGTAATCCTCCCCTTCTCCTTCTTTCTATCTCTCTACTTGTCTTTTTTCATGTTCCCACAAAAAAAAAAATCATATCAGAGATCATATATTTCATATTTTTAGTATGTTTTCCTTTGTTTTGCTCTTCTCGCTATCATTTTTGCTCCAAACACCGCAAAAATACTAAATTACTTTGACGACATCGCTTGTTAATGACATTGATGTCAACAGCCCTTGACTATCGCCAAAGGGTATTTTGGTATTTTTGTGATGCTTAAAAGCAAAAATGAAAGTGCGAAGGGCAAAATCCCAAATCCATTAACTTTTATCACTCAAGTAATAGTAATATGTATATGTGTTTGACATAATTTATTTTTGATTAAAATATTTTAAACAAATTTTATATTTTGAATATTGTAATTATAGATGTATCAATATATATTTTTTAATTATAGACTTTTGTTGAAGTTAATAATTTAAATACAATATGCTTTTGTTGAAGTAAATAATTTAGATATATACTGAATATTATCCTACCAATTAAAAACTTAATTTTTTTTAAGGAACCAATTAAAAAATTATTGCATATTATATATATTTAAATTATATATAAATATATGCCTAAGGGCTAAGAACATGCATAAATGATACCTGGTCCAATATTTTTTTCAAGGAACCAATTAAAAACTTATTGTATGTTATATAGTATATTTACATTATATATAAATATATACCTAAAAACATGCATGAATGATAATTGGTCGAATAAATTGATTGGAAAACCACGTATGTTTTTTTTTTAAAGAAGAACACAACGTATGTTATTATATATGCGTGAAAAAAAAAGCATTGTAGTAATTTTTAAGAAAACAATAATTAAGTTTCAGGAATTCCAATGTTGTAATTCACTCTAGTCAAACACAAATCCTATAATCACTCTCAGCCAAACAAGTGCAGATCACTTTCCACTCTACCATACTATGAATTCCAATACATTGTGGCTCCACTGATCTTTAGTTTTGTTACATAGAACTTTCTCTCTGAAAAATGTGTGGCTATTCTTTCAATGTAACTGATACTCTACACACTAAAACCAATTCAACGTAGGGATAAATAGATTGAAAGAGTCACAAGTCACATATGCTCCTTTCACTCTGAGGAGAGAAAAAAAAAAAAAGAACATGCATCGTCAAGCAATGAAGAGCAATCTTGGTGATTTGGGTTCAGATAGAAAAAGGATTGGTTCAAGAAATTATGATCAACCCATTTGCCCAAAACCTATTAGGCTTTCACCTTCCATACCTGATTTCCTCAAACCAATCAGGTGTAACAAACACAGGTTTGATTCTTTCTCTTTCAATGCAACAAAATAGTGTCATTATAACTAAATGCATGTTTTGATTGACAGTGAATTTGACAGAATTACGGTGGTATTACTGTAATTTCGTCAAACTCCACGTGATGCAAAACACATACCAAATATATTTTTAGTCATGGTTGGATCTCCCAAGCTACTTTGTGGTGCAACAACAACCATAAGAATTGTTAGATTGTGAAAGATAATTTTTATCTCTCTAAGCCTAATGTTTCTTACGACCACTGCACCATAAAGCAGATGTAGAGATCCAAGACGATTTTTAGTCACCATGATGCCACATTCCTTTTAACTTTAGTCTCTATAAAAGATTTATTTGTTTATAGAAATTAGTCTTCCATTTATGGTATTTTTAGTCACCATGATGCCACATTTCTTTTAATTGTAGTGAATAAACTTTTTAGAGACTAAAGTTGAATATTGTGATTTTATAACAATGTATTTAACTATCTTGTTGATTCCTTTAGTGAACTTGCTTATGATTTGTCACACTTTTTCACCAGTCAGCAAAACATCGATGAAGGGAATGGAGTTCTGAATATGATCATTGAAAAGGTTTTTGATTTTGTGAACTTAATAAATAAGTAATTATGCAGAAAAATTGAATTGAGTATGAATGGTTTGTTGATGGGGTTAGTGAATGTTTATGCAGAATGTAGATGGAAGGGAATCAATATGTAATGCATGCTTACCTTGCTGTTACTCTGGCTCGCCGCCGCGCAGAACAGAGAATCCTTTGGTTCATGATGTTGAGTTTCTTCATCAAATGGAAGTTGTTTCACCATTATTATCACGAACTAAATACTCTGATAAATTTGGTATCACCTCTACTTCTACAATGTGAATCAAGAAAAAGAAAAAAAGGAGGAGAAAGTAGCTTTGTTGAAAGGGAAGAGATTATCATAAATTTTGCCTAGAGTAGTAGTTAAATTTTTACGGGATTATTATATTCATTGTAGAGCGTAATTAGTAATGCTTAAAATGTAAATGTAGATACATATATGAGCTTCATAGACTCAAGATATGAATTTTTTGTACATAACAAATTTTGTTGTGTAAGCCAATATGGCTATACTCTGGACTGTCTAGTATTGATTCACTTATTTTTGTCTGAGGTAAAAACTATGGACTTTGGATCACTTCCCAATGATAGACTACCATGATGGTATAATAAAAATCTTGGCAAGGGTGAAATATTAATCGGGAGGAACTTTTTGATCATCAATATAACTTGGAAAAAAGTGAATTTTATGTGATTTGAAAATACTTTTTCATAAAAAAGAACATATGCTTTAAAAAACGATTGATTTTGTATTGGTATTCTGTACTATAAACTAATACCTACCAGTACAAAATCGATAATTTTTTGCTTATGACGCCCCACTTAGATCTTCTCCATCTTAGCCATATACGATCGTATCTTGCTCTTGGATCCCTCAGTTTCTCTCCTCTTTCGATTGGTCCATACCTCCATGAATTAATACCAACCTTGTCTACACAAATGTATAGTTTGTATATCATCAACCCCTTTTCCATTCCTCATTCTAATTTGCAACTGTCACCAACTGTGAAAACAAAAGGAGTTAAGTGGGTCCCACCCAGTCACATGGCCATGTGGGTCTGGGTCAGGGTCAGTGAGTAAGTAAGTAAAGTCAAATTCTTACTGACTCTAAACACTATATTACCTACTAATAAAAGAAAGATCTCACTCCCTTCCCTTTCACATTACAACACTCCAAAACAAAACAAGATCCTCTCTTTCTTTTTCTTTCACTTTGGTTTTAAGAAGAAGAAGAAGAAGAAGAAGAAAAATGCTCAGTTTCACCAAAACCATCATCATCATCATCTTAATCATTCTTCATCTTTCTATGTGCTGCAATGCCCACATATTCACCTTCACAATGCACCACCGTTACTCCGAACCCGTCAAGAAATGGTCCCACTCCGCGCCTTCTTCACCTTCCCATCGATGGCCGGAAAAGGGTTCCGTTGAATACTACGCCGAGTTAGCTGACCGTGACCGCTTCCTCCGCGGCCGTAGACTCTCCCAATTCGACGCCGGTCTCGCTTTCTCCGACGGCAATTCCACCTTCCGTATCAGCTCCCTTGGATTGTATGTAACCAACCCCTTTTCCTCATTCTCACTATTCATTCCTTTTTTATTATTCAAAATTCTATTTTTATCATTTTCATCAACCAACTCTATTTTTGGAAAGTGATGATGATTTTGGGAATTCTCTTGATTTTTTTCTTGGAATTTGATTTTTGATTTTCTTTATTTAATTTGTATCTTTTTTTTGTGTTGGGTTGTTTGAATGCAGTTTGCATTATACAACAATTGAGTTAGGGACACCTGGAGTGAAGTTCATGGTGGCACTTGATACAGGAAGTGACTTGTTTTGGGTACCCTGTGATTGCACAAGATGCGCAGCTACTCGCAGTTCTGCATTTGCTTCTGCGTTGGCTTCGGTATGTTCCCTTTCTTCTCTCTGTTTAGTCTTTTGTCTTGTGACTCAAGTTAAGTTGTTTTGTAGATTGTTTGCAATTATTTTGATGATTACCTATTGAGTTCAGTGTGATTTCCATGATATGTTAAGGCCTTGTTTGAATTATCAGCTTAATCAAGCGCTTATAACATAAGTGCGCTAATGTATAAGCTATTTCTGTACTAAAAGATAAAATCATGTCAAATTACGTTTCATATAAGCTATAAGCTGTTTTCATAAGCTGTCCTTGAGAGTTTATGGAAATAAGCTGAAAACAGCTTATGCACATCTCTTAAGCTATTTCCATGATATGTGAGGATGATAGGATGTTGAGGACAGGAATTGATCTTCAATTAAAAAACACTTTCTCTCTCAGGTCAATTTATTCATTATTTCATTGATATTTTAGTTTAAAAAATCTCAGCAATTGGTATATATGGTGGGATTCTTTGGCATAGTCAAGTTACTTTTGATGCTCACGCATCTTAAGCTATTTCCATGATATGTTAAATGTATTATACTATCCTGTGTTTTACTACTGTTGGTTTTGTTTTTGAATGGAATGCATTATTATTGTTGCAGGACTTTGACCTTAGTGTATATAATCCTAATGGATCTTCAACAAGTAAAAAGGTCACATGTAACAATAGTCTCTGCACGCACCGCAACCAATGCCTTGGGACATTCAGCAACTGCCCTTACATGGTTTCTTATGTCTCTGCCGAAACCTCTACATCCGGAATACTAGTGGAGGATGTTCTGCACTTAACCCAACCAGATGATAACCATGACCTTGTTGAGGCAAATGTCATATTTGGGTTAGTTTCTTTGTTAAATCGCTAAAACTGATCCATCCATATCATTCTATATATTTTATCCTTTAAACCGATCATAACTAGCAATAAAAATCAATACATGTTTTCTGCAGCTGTGGACAAGTACAGAGTGGATCATTCTTAGATGTTGCTGCTCCTAACGGTTTGTTTGGACTTGGTATGGAGAAAATATCAGTTCCTAGCATGTTATCAAGGGAAGGATTTACTGCAGATTCATTCTCCATGTGTTTTGGACGGGATGGCATTGGAAGAATAAGTTTTGGGGACAAAGGAAGTCTTGATCAAGATGAGACTCCATTTAATGTGAACCCATCACAGTAAGTGGTAATTCCCTGTGTCTTGCCTCTGATTATCCGAATTTAAAGTCGTGACTTAATGATTTTCAAATATATCTCTTATGCTTGGATACGTCTCACAGCCCTACCTATAACATCACAATCAATCAAGTCCGCGTAGGAACAACTCTAATCGACGTGGAATTCACTGCTCTTTTTGATTCTGGAACCTCTTTTACTTATTTGGTTGATCCAACCTATTCAAGGCTTTCCAAGAGTGTAAGTGACAAAATATGCTTCCATGTAGCTAGAAGTTATTTGAAGATAAAAGTTACCATTGAAGTATTTATGTTGCAGTTTCATTCCCAAGTGGAAGATAGGCGGCGTCCATCTGATTCAAGGATCCCTTTTGAATATTGTTATGATATGAGGTTATAAAACTATTATTAGTTATGTATTATCTGTTAATTGTTTCACTCAAAGCGTAATATTCTTTCTTATGGTTCAACAGTCCTGATTCAAATACTAGCTTGATCCCTAGCATGAGTTTAACTATGGGAGGTGGAAGCCGTTTTGTTGTTTATGATCCAATAATTATTATCTCCACTCAGGTGATAGTGCCACTTGACACCTCTTAAATCTATGTATCTAACAATTGTTAAGCTTTGGGGATATACATATAACAGATGTTGTTTTCCTTATTACTTCTACAGAGTGAACTTGTATATTGTCTAGCAGTGGTGAAGAGTGCTGAGCTGAACATAATTGGACGTAAGTCTCTTATACTTTCTTGAGAAGGAAATTTTCTTTAGACTGTGAACGCAGAAATCCAATTTTGTTCATTCTCATGCCTCGGCTCTTGATGTTGATTGCAGAAAACTTCATGACTGGTTACCGTGTTGTTTTTGACCGGGAAAAGCTCATATTGGGATGGAAGAAATCTGATTGTAAGTGGTTATTTTCTTCTCACAGTTACCATTCTCTAATTTATTGTTTATATGCTGAGTTTGCTATATACTTTGAGCCCTTGACAGGTTATGACATTGAGGATCATAATAATACCGTCCCAACAGGACAACACTCAGATAAGGTGCCTCCTGCAGTCGCTGCGGGGCTTGGCGATTACCCTGCCACAGATTCAAGCAGAAAGTCCAAATACAATTCACAACATTCAAGTGCATCACAGTCGTCGCTTTATAGCCGCACTTCACTTTTGACTTGCTTTGGATTTCTAATTTCTTATATTTTATTTTGTTTACATGTTCTATGATCATTCATTTGTATGGGTCATTTATAGTTTATGGTGAAGTTAGCTCATATAATGGATGTAGATATTAGAGCACCTTTTATTTTCTTGCTCTATAGTTTAGTTAAGTAGAATTTGTAATATTTTTTCTCTCATATAACTGTGTAAATGCAATCTCTAAGTTTTCTTTCCCTCATTGTCTCTATTTACTATACAATAGTCTATGTGAATTTTTTATTTAATTCAATTTAGCCCTGTAAGGTTTCACCTTAAATCATAGGCATTATCATTGAAATCTTATCCATGTGTGCATGATTATTATTAAACTGAAATGGTGTAAAGGGATGGTTTTCTTCCTTTGTTCGTGTCTCACAAACACTTGGAGTAGAAATATTTGTAGCTGAGAAGTCTATTGTGTAGAATGTGGTGGCTCAACTAGGCAAGCCGAACAGTCATTTTCACGGTTCATAATTCATGCATCACAAATTCAAAAGACAAACAAAAAGGAAAGTCCTAAAAAAGAAACAAAAGAAAGTCACGCATACTTGCATTGATTAGAGAAAAAAAAGCTTCACAATTCAACACTCCTAGTCATAACCGCCACATGGCTGAACAGGATTGAACTCACAGAATACAAATAAAAGAAATCCACAAGCAAAACAATTTATACTCTCTCTTTCACTAATGTTTGGTTTTTTCTTCGTACTCTCTACTTTCTATGGCGATGTCAATGTTACCTTTTGATGAATTGGAGTAATTTATCTTTATTGATAAATATGATTTAATTTTAGAATGAAGGAGACAAGCTCACACGTTGAATGAAAGAGATGGAGAAATTTATTTGTTTTTTGAGATGAAAGTGGTAACTAATTGTTATAATAAAGATGAAAAGAAATGAATTTTTTTGTAGGGGTAAATTACCCCAATTCATAAAATAGTAATGTAAAAAAAAACCTTTGGATTAATGTTTACATCTCATCAAAACACCATCATTCAACAATGAATCTTTTATGGTTATCTTACATTGAGTGATATAGAATGAAAGAAACATACAAATTTTCAAAGCATAAAGGGCACTCTTTGCATCAATTGCTCAACAAAATTAAGATACAAACATTATGATGGTTGAAAGCAAAATACACTGATTTCTCTTTTGGTTATCATTTTTGGTGGCTTAACCCAATTTTATACTTAGGAGCTACCACTTAGTTTGTAGTTTACTTTTAACTCTTTTTGCTTGTTCCTTTTCCTAAACTTTGTAATCCTTTGATTTAGCATTTTCTTCATCATGATACACCTTACTAGGAAGTCTTGGCCTTTTGATTATTGAATTCCATTTAAGTTTCTTATAAAAAATATTCAATTTTTTAGATTCAAACATAGATATTAAGAAATAATAACTTTTCATCCTTAATTCATCTAGTAAAAAAATTATTTAATAAATGTAGAAACATAGAGAGAAAAAACATGCTTGATTGTATGCTAGTTTTTAAAACAACCAAAATTACGAGTCAAAATAAAAAACTTGAAAAACTAAATAATAAGCTGAACTGCTGAAGGAGTAAGTGTTGTTTTCCTTCAACCGATTGTACATATAAATCGTATAATCTTCACTGAGTCGACTTTAAAAATAGTATTAATGTTTGTTCGGTAACACAGTGGATTTTCGGTATCACATTGGTTAATCATGGTATCAAAGATAACTTACTCGATGCTAATTGTGAAACTTTTGAATACAATAGTTCTGCTCAAGATAAACAACATGATAATACACTACTAATATTCTGTTCCATACCATATTTGCATGAATGTCAATGATTATCTAAGAAATTGTCAAAAAAAAATAAAAATCTAAGAATAAAAAATTTAACATGATTGCTCAATTGTATATGTATCTCTTAAAGGCAAGCAACCAACATATATAGAAATGGAGTTTGGCAGTAGGTATGGACAGCAGAAACAAGTGGCATACATGTGATACGGAATGGACAAAGAAAAGCAAAAAAGTATTAACTTCAATTCTAAACAAACTCTAGAGTACCATATTTCTATTCTAGGTACTTGTAAAAAAAAAATCAAAAATAATAATTCATCCGATCTTTTTTTATGGAAGACAGATAAATTGAAAAAAATTAATGTATTTGATCTATATTATAAATCAGATACATCAATTTTTGTCAACTCATTTATCTTCTATAAAAAAGACCAAAGAGAGTATTTGAATTAGGAGTGTTCAAAATTAAACCAATCCAAAAGAAAAACCGCAAACCGAATCAATCTAAACTGAAACTGCAAAAAAACCGCATTTGGTTCAGATGTATTCAAATTATTTTTTTACTCAACCGTATGGTTTAGTTTGGTTTGCGGTTTTGATTTTACCAATCGAACCAAACAAACTAAATCGCAATATAAGAAAAACATTAATTAAATAAACATCATCTAGACCAATACTCATAGAAATTCAATGAAAACTTTAATAAAATGACATTTTTTTCTCTTGTTAAGTTTCTTCTTTACTTTTTCTATCAAAAATGTATTTATGTGCCACTTTAACTCTTAGAGAATGATTAAAATTTTAATCTTTTGTATTTCTTACAAAATAGGATCGCTTTTTGTCCACGTTTTAATTTGGTCTATGTAGTTATGAACATTGTTGGATGAAAATAAAATTGTAATGTTGGATGAAATTGAAAACATTGTTGAAGATATGCTGTGTTTTACCTTTTTAATTTGATTTTTACGTCGAAAACAAAAAAAAAATATTGTCTAAAAAAACTGCATCAACCAATCCAATATAAATCACATTAGTTTGGTTTGGTTCAGATTTTATTTTAAAAGTCAAACGAACCATACCAAATCGCATACTTATTTATCTTACCGTTTGAATGACTTTTTACCTAAAAACCAAACTAATCCGCACCACAAACCCCCCATTTTTATGGCATAAAATAGAAAATAATATGAATGTATTTTTAATGATTATTGGTCCACATTTATACGTGTCTAGTCAAGAATGATTCCCACTCCTGTTAGAGAGGTGGTAAGGACTATGAACTAGAGGAGACTTTTAATTTGTGTTGACCATACCGAGGGTTATTACCAATTTTTCTTTTTTCCTTGAATCTAAAGATCAAATGCAAATTGATGCAAGCAATTTTTGTTTCTAACTATATCTTTTATTATTAATTTATTTTGAAATATAGGAGAGTTAACATTGAATATATTTCTAAATACAAAGATAGCTCATTCAACAGTAGTCACGTACAAATTTACTACTTCTACAATTTTTTTTAATACTCAATTTTTATTAAACAATGGATGAAGTAACATTAAAAAATTTAGGTAAGTGCGAGTTAGAAAAACTAAAAATTGAATAATTTATAAATGAGAAAGGATTCAATAAACCTATTATTTTAAAATTATTGTTATAAAATTTTGGATTAAGATGTGGTACCTCTTATACTCCCCTCATGACTGAGGGGTTACTAGGGGAGTTCGGGGACCATCCACATCGATGCTAGAACAACCAAGCAAGAGAGACACCACATTTTTACCCAAAACCTTAAGACAATGAGTCTATGAGTCTTCTTACTTATAAGGTGTTCAACCTTTACTTTTTTATCCAATGTGGGATATATAACTCACACTTGCATACAACAATGATCCAACAAGAATTTAATTAAGAATTGATTTGACTTTGTTTGAGAGAAATTAAGAAAAGAAAAAAAGAACTTAATTAAGAATCCTCCTCTACCAAACACAATCATTTTCATTTCTTAATTATCCGCTTAAGTATTTTCCTTTCATTATCTTATCAATGCACATTCTCTACCAAACATATCAAAATTAAATTAAACATATCATTCAACAAAAACCCACCTTCAAATTTTTATCATGGCTTGCAACTACTATAGCCATGACTCTGTACATTCACTACTGGTGCTATCGTTGATGGTGTTGGTGTTGAGTTTATCTTCACATAGTTGCTACAGCTTGGGGAAATTCGGTTTGGATATTCATCATAGATTCTCGGATCCAGTAACCGAGATTCTAGGCATTCATGACGATGATGAATTGTTACCTCATAAAGGAACTCCTCAATACTATGCTGCTATGGTTCATAGAGATCGCGTTTTTCATGGCCGGAGACTCGCCGGTGATCGTGATACGCCGATCACTTTCGCCGCCGGCAATGAAACTCATCAGATTGCTGCTTTTGGATTGTATGACAATTCATCTCCCACTTCTTTTGTGACTTTTCAATTTCCCACTTTATTATAAATTTTCTCTTATTAGTTTTTGTTTTTTATAATTATAAAAAGGATATTTTTTTTTTTTTTTTTTTTTTTTTAGTTTTTTTTTGTATTTTTTTTTTAAT
>Ga0228711_1010623_pt1 | contig 12032 bp, 6 predicted proteins | sample MedpolnodulmetaG_2_FD_177996 | JGI IMG/M metagenome (GOLD analysis project Ga0228711, IMG submission 177996) | Root nodule microbial communities from Medicago polymorpha collected in Santa Monica, California, United States - brown nodules | ecosystem: Host-associated > Plants > Roots > Nodule...
ATATATAATGTATATAAAATATGTGGTGTTACATGAATCTTAGTAAATGTAGGAGTGTCAAATTTAAATTTGAAAAGTACAAACTTAAATTAATTTTGTAGCCTAATAATTGAGGACAATACTAGTCAAGCCTTTGAAAAAACATAATACCATTATATATAATGTTATAGACTTAGTCTAAGCCTATTATCAATAAGTGGGACTTGAGTACACTTCAATAAATAAATAGAGTTTCTGTTTTCGAAGCGGAAATAATGGGTCTCATGGTGGCTATGGAATATGCGAGCTCAAACAGATGGACTCGTTTATGGTTCGAAAGTGATTCTTCTAGTGCGGTACAAGCTTTCCATAAACTATCTCTTATTCCGGTTTGTCTCCGAAACCGTTGGCATAATTGCACTCACAATGGTATGTTTATTATTTGCTCGCACATCTTTCGGGAAGGAAATGTTTGTGCTGATGGCCTAGCCGCTTTGGGGCATGACTTGAATGACACCACGTGGTTCACCTTGTTGCCTCCATCTTTGGGGCCGGATTTTTCTAGGGACAAAAATGAACTGTCGAATTATAGATTCCCTTAGTATTTCCGTTTCTAGTTTCTGTATATATTTATTTCCTTCGAGGGTTTTGGCCTAGTCCCCCCTCTTTGTATTTTTCCCCCCTTTTTTAATAAATATACGTATTGAAAAGACGGCATAGGAAGGGGGTGTCTGTTGGATGCCAACCTAGTTGGAATGCTTCAGCCGCTCCCGGATGCCTCACCTTTCTCTTGGCCTTATCAAAAAAAAATTAATTAATTAAATTCTTTCAAAAAAAATTAAATTAAAATATTTATATATCTATGACTGAAATTTCAAAAAAAAAAAAGTTTTACACATAAAATGGCCTAAATAAACAAAACTTTAAAATCGAAGCCCAGTTTTTTATATTAATACAATGACAATACTGCATGCTGTAAATAATTAATTAATTCTCTTATTTACTTGTGCATGATAAAGAAATATTTGCTCAACTCATACAATGCCTATTTTTTATTTTTTATTTTTACAAAAATAGAACGATATTCATTCATTCAAATCGATAGATTACATCAGATACAAACATCGCTAAAAACGTAAAGGATGAATATGCGAACAAACTCACAGCACCCAAGTTAATAGTATAAAACGGCAAAATGCCTACAAATAATATGATAAAACCTAAGTCACCGAAATTCACATGCTTCCGGATCTTCAACGTTGACGCCCAAATCATTGGTTGAATTTGTAATTGACTGATGCCGATCTTTCAATAGGAAATAAACGAACACCGCGACAAGACACGAAATCAAACGTCGCACAAGACGACGAACAACACATCGCCGCACTTAGACGACGAAATCACAAAAAAACACAATAGAAAAAACTTGATATATGTGAGAATCACTTATTTAAATTGAAAGAAAAGGGAAAAAAGATGTTGAGGGGTGATTTTAGGTCAAAAAATGACCTAAAACCACCCCTCTTCGATGAACAAAGGAGAAAGAAGGTTTAGAAAGAAATTGAAGTTTCTCTCACTAGAAAAACACTCACTTGAAATCTAGTAATATTTGTTAAAAAAGAAACTTCTCATTACCAACCTAATGTCTAGGTTTAATATCAATTAACTTTGATATGAAATATTGTCTAAGAAAAAAACCAATGGTACCTTTAATTCATTAAAAAATGTTTGCACCTCTTCCATGCATTAATCTAAAACTATTAAATATTAATTTTTTAGTCGTAATTACTTCCGTTTCTCATTTGGGATTTGTCCCTTGAATATTTTGAAAGTCTAAAAATATTATTAAAAAAAAATACAGTGAAGTTTAATGAGGCCAAAAAAAATGAGCTTTGATGATGTTCAAGATTTTTTTTTTTTGGTCAACCATGATGATCAAGATTTTTTATGTGAGATATTTAGCAAGGTTAAGTGATCATTAAATAAACTAAAGGGATGCATGCGACGTATTGATTTGAGACATTTAACATTAATTACAATTTTTAATTGAACTCTTTGCAATTCCTAAGCTCTAAAAACTATTTAATTGTGGTTGACAAAGCGTGACATTTTTACATATAAAGTGATAAAAAAAATGTTTATTACATGCAAGAAGGAACAATATGGCTCAAATTTTAATATTTATTTATGCTTTGATTATCGTCCTTTCTCTTTTTTTTGTTGAAACAAGTATACTATATCATTTTTCATATCATTTCCAAATTTTATAACTTTATTTTTATTTAGTGGATGGTGAAAAAATTTCTAATTGTGTTATACACATTATTTTATCATCTTAGTAACATTTTTTTTTCTTATTTGACAATACAGATACCGCCACATGCATTACTGACGCAGATTGTCCTTATGATGGAAAGTGTATTGATGGTTTTTGTCGGTTTAATGTGAAGAACAATAATCAAGTTTAAAAATAATTATTTACCTCTAATTAAGCCTATAATTTTATGAAAAGCTCTAAAGTATTTTGTATAGTATGTAAGTATTATTATCTTTTTTTTGAAAGAATGTAAGTATTATTATCTTTTTACTTATACAAGCTACTATTATAAAAAACGTCATAATTATAACAAGATACTTTAAGAAATATATTCAATTAATGATTATTGTTTCTGTTAATGTTTTTGTTTGTTATTGCACTCGTTTTTCTAGACAGGGTTTTATACAACTTTTAGGCAAGACTTTTAATGAGGCGGTTGTATCTCACTGTTACTCCTGGGGTATTGCCCTTGCCCCATAGTTGTACTCTCTTCTTAATGTGGCAGATGATTGATGGTGAGACCGATGGCAACATACTCCCCTCTGGTCTCAAATATAAGAAAATATTCATTTTTTAGGTTCATTGAATAATTAACGTATCTGCTTTACAATGTAGACCAGATACATTAACTACTCAATGAACCTAAAAAAAGAATCTTTTCTTATATTTGAGACTGGAGGGAGTAATATATTTACACTATAATATTGTTTTTTAAAAGAAAAAAAGATAATGGAGATTAGTTATTTATTCTACTTCTACATTTAGTATATATTTAAAAAAAAACGTTGAAATAAGATAAATTTAAACATTTTTATGTGAAAAGTTCTTAAATTTTTTTACTAAACTCATTAAATACGTAACAATGTACATATAATATGACATAGAAGTTTTAATATATTTATATGACATAGAAGTTTTTTTTTTTGACATCATATGACATAAAAGTTGTAAGACAATAATACTTTTTAAAAAAAATCCCTAAAAAAAACTTTTCAAAAAATGAGAAAATATTCGATTCCAACCAAAATAAGCATGTCATGATCTCTCAAAAGAAAAGCATGTCATGAAATTGATCAGCAAAAAAAAAATTATTTTCAAAAAATAAATAATAACAATCCTCGATTTCATTTTTGCTTAGGTAACGTCATCCTACGATTTTGGTCTCTTTGATTCAATCTATATTTCTTTATTGTTATTTCAGTATTGTTCAAATATATGAATTATTTGATGATGGAAATTATTGGCAAATTTTTCAAATTTATTGTGACGTACCATTTAGGGTTGGGTGTTTAGGATATCTCCGATCCGGAAAATCAAGTAAAATGGTCACTGTGTTTTATTTGAGTTCTAAAAATTAAGCAAGACAATCACATGGTTTTGCTTAGGTTCTCCGTTATGGGGATTAGGTTTTCTTCTCCTAGGGTTTTACGGATGTTTCGTAAAACTTGAGTTTTTGGCCTTGTTGATCCTTGTGAGAGTTTGGTGTTCGAATTGTTTAGTCGATTCCATCCCGATTGTGTAGTATGTTGATGTTCCATTATGATCGTTTTATCTCATTCTGATATTGTTGGTCCTTTGTTTTTGAGGAAATGATGAGCATGAACATGTTATTGATGTGAATGTTGTTGGTCTTGTCCAAAAATATGAGTCCTTAGTTAGAACTGCTCAGGTTTGGGGAGCCTGAACACAATTCCAAATTTAAAATTCCACTTTCGGTACTATAACCTAGACGCCCTCTTTCTAAGTTAGACACTTTTCAATGCGAATAATGTTGAGGAATTCCGCTATTTGTTTGGGTTTGATAATTGTTTAGTTGTTGATAGAGTAAGTATAGGTAGCACATATAAAATAAACAAATAAATGAACAATGGATGGGGTCTACAGATCTGAAAATGGTCTACATTTTAATAGATTTTCAATTTTTGATTTGACTGGAATATATTTTTCAAATTTAGTTGGAATCCTAAAATCAAACGTTCTATCTTAAAAAATATCTTACTTGTTGTCTAAAAAAATATTTTAGTTAACGAGTATTAATTTTTTAGGTGTGTTATTTGAACAACTATTTGTGTGAGTTAATTTTTTATTATTGTTGACTCGCAATTTAGGTGCGTTATTTGAACAACTATTTTTTAGGTGTGTTATTTAAATATATAAAAAATTTATATGCATTGTGTCGCGGTGATTTTCGGAGATCAAGTTATTGATTAACGTTGACTCAAAATTTTTAATTCACCACCAAGCTTTAATTTTTTCCAAGAGAAAGGGGGAAAAGTTGGAATAAACCCTCAATTTTTAGAGATTAAAGGTTCGGAGGTTGGTTACGTAAAATGAATGTTTTAGCACCATTGGGACTTCTTTCTTTTTCTTTTAAATTGTCACTGTGTTATAAGCTTGCTTACAAGTATAGACTATCATGACCATCAAACATGTTCTAAATTTTTTAGGGTCCGTCAGGTCACCACAATAATATAATTGTCCCAAGTGGTTTACACAGACAAACCAATATTGGACCATGTTGAGAATGACAGTTGACAAAGAACTTGTTCTTAGAGCAGCAGCAAGATCATCATTCTACAATAGCAAGCTGAACAAAGTTTCTTCTATGACGAAAAGTTCTAACACACTTATGAGAAAACCAATAAGCTGAACAGGCTTGGCTGGACAGACACTTCAGGTTCTGTCTCAAAAGACCTGAAAATTCTATCTCTAACGACAGGATGGACAACAATCTGTCACTGTTGAAGATCATAACTTGCTTCATTGACTAGCTTCGTTTATAAAAAGAGAACTACGTAAAGATCATATAAAAATTAAAAATCGCATAATTTTTGTCCTTACAAAAAATTAAATTAATAAAAAATGCAACTTACAAATAATTTGTTAGTACCAACTACTTAACTCAGCTGGAGTTTATTTAACTAAAACCAAGTGCTTATGAGGTAATGAGTAATGACTGCATGAAAGAAGCTCCTGTTGGGAATTGTGAAACAAACATGAAATTTTGAGTTCCATGATACATATGTTCAAACTTCAAACCATTGGAGTTTAGACTAAAAATGGCATCATTAGGATAATAACAGGCCTGTCTATAATTGATGATTCAGTTTAAACTTGAATTATTTTTTTTCTACAAAAGTTTAAACTTGAATTATGATCCTTAATTTATTACTCCCTAGTCTATTTCTACATCTTTACATGGATTATACCATGTTTTTCGCCAAACAGTTGGCAACCTGTATTCACTTTACAATAGGTCATCCAAGTTATTTTAAAATTCCCTTTTAACTTATAGAATGCCCCAAAACAAAATTAACATGATAAGTTGAAATTCCACGTTTTGAAAGTTTATGTGTAACCTCTATCAAGTGTATTCTTTCAACTGTCTCGAATTGTAGAGTGCCGAAAATACTAAACTTCAAAACTCAAGACCAACTCATATCTGCCAAACTTTTTTCAAGAGTTTTTCTTTAGAAATAGTATAGAAAAAGGAATATAAAAAAATATCTTAGAATATAATTATGATCTTGGAAATATTGATTTTCCGATTGATTGAAATTAGATTGACGTTCTAATCATATTATTGGAAGATCCAAGTTTGCAAACAGGTAACACTTTTGACAATGCCACAAGTCATCCTAAGAAATTGTTTTGTTTCTTTTTCTACTATAACTAGTTACAAATTCGTGCTTCGCACGGGTTGAATAACGTATTTTTCAAAAATTTAGCTCCGAAGGAGAAATCTGTAAATTATGGAAAATTGTTGTCCTTTATAAATGTGAAAATCAAAGCCGCATAAACCAAAATTTTGCAACACACAACCTAAAGCATAATAGATGTTGCGATGCAGTCAACAACCTATTTAAGGTTGATTACAAAAAAATGGTTGGATTATTAAATCAAAATCACATTTCAAACACATTGTCATTGAAATATTATACAAAATTTACACTGCCAATATAAACACTAAACATAAGAAGTCTATTTAATATCCAAAATATTGTCCCCCTTTGCAAATTACAACTTCCAAAATACCTGAACTCCCTCCCAAGCAAGATCATCCCTGCGAACCACCTCAACAAATGAATATGCACCATATTTATCACACCCTCTAACTATCATCGCAACATTTATTCCTCCATTATTAAATACAGAACAACTGAACTCTTTGATATTGACACCCCCTTCTGAATTTCACAGGAAGTGATGTAAAAACTTTATATTATCTTGATTTAGATATGATATGAAAAGATGGATTCTTTGGAATGTAACAAACTTCTCCTGCAAATTGACACATTATAAAGAAAATAAAAATAAAAAACCATTATTATATAAAAAAAGTAGAATTTAGTTTTGTGATCTTAAAACATACCCCTATGATAGCAAAATACAATGACATATACATCATTACCCTATGATTATTTAGTTTATGATGCCAATGGTAAGGTGAGAGACAGAGATATATTACCAAATCCTCAGAGAGAAAGAGATATTTAAATAAAATATAATAAACATGGTGGCATGGCTTCATAATATAAATTTTTAGTGCAACAGAATTTGAAGTAAAGAACAAATTTTTAATTTAGATAAATTTCCCTACTTTATGATTCCCTTCAAAGAAATAACAACTACATTTTTAATTCTTTCTCTCAAAAAATATATGCATCAAGCTGAATTAGTAATTTGGTTTCAAAAGAACCTGAATGTGAATTGATAACCACCATCCCACTGTGTTGCGACCTTTTCCCGACAAAAAAAATGTGTGTGTCTGGAAATGAATTCTCTAAAAATTTTTTGGGTGTCTTAGGTCATCACCACACTCAACACAATCTCCCTTCAATCTCTCTTAACTTATATTCTTGAGATGTAAGAGTCTGCAGAAATCTTGAAGGTATTTTGAATAAAAGAAGTCGCTCAAATTGTTCAATCGTGTAGAGTTGTAAAATTTGATGAAGTTAAAAATAGTCAAACTTGTGCCTTGTAGAGTATGAGTCAATTTCTTACTAAGTGAATCTACCTCTTATCTTGAAATGTGATTTTATTTAATTTTGATTACACTAAGTTCTACATCGACCTAATGACATTACATTTGCTTTAACGTCAAGAAAACTGAATACTCCATCATAAAAAATGAACATTGAATACTTATGTATTTTTCTCTTAATTTTTGACTGTAACTTCTGTCGTCCACAATGTGGTTGATAATCTTCATGTGCCCCCTGCTTCAAGAAGCTTTACTTATGTATGCTTATCTATCTTATCCTATTGCAATTTGTCATGGTGCACTGAGATTGAGGTTGTGCATGTTATTTGCATAATTTGGTTGGCTAGGAATAAAGTCATATCGGATTTGATAACACTTCTCTGCATTTTCAAAAAGCTACTTCTCTGATCTTAGCCATTGTTCAGTTTAGTGGCAATACAAATATCGGATTTGATAACACAGTTTAGAAGTTTTTGCTTGTAAGTTCTGTATGAGGCAGAGAGACAGAAATGAGTTATAGTGATTGATAGAAAAGATTGTGATATTCATTCATTTATTTCTAGTTATACATTAGAAGAACTGGAAAATACAAATATTTCTTGCTACAGCTCTACATAGACTCATCAAATTTCAATGACCAACCTAAAAGTATATGATTTATAAATCAATAGAAATGTTCCATTGATATAACTCTTTCTCTGGCACACTCAAATCAATAGTCACCAATCCTGATTCTTCCTCATAACTGAATTCCACCTCTTCTGAATCGACAGTAATCAACTTCGGCCGAGCTGATGAATAAGCACTGAAAAGGCCACAGCCGCGCACTTTGATGGAAACATTTGCAGTTCCATTAAAACCAGAACTGAAATCTTTGACAGCCCCTCCTGAATTGAACATCTTGATTAAACCAATAGGAGCAAATTTGGCACCATTTGGTAATTCCTTCACAGGGACTATCGTAAAAACTTCATATTCTCGGGGTTTCATGGTAATTGGAATAGAAACATCCTTTGGAAGATAGACTACTTCACCTGCAAATAAACATCATAAACAAAGAAACAATTGTGCAAAAGAAAAATTGGTGTAACCTTTTTAGGAGTGTGATGTAAAGCCTTAAAACATACCACAAAGATGGGAAAATATGATGGCGTTTCTTGTCCATTTATCATCTGCGACTGTCGATAAATGGTTGATATCTTTAGCCCTAATGATGTCAGTGACTGTGCCTGGATTCTCGTCGTGGATAAGATTCTTCTTTCCAACTTTGCACCCAACCAGCTCCTTGGCAATTGAATACCCCAACAACTCCAGAATGGTCATTCATGTTCCATATCTTTAGGAGACTGTAGTAACAAAATCCATGAGCAAAGAACAATCTGATATATCAATTTGTCAAGTAAGTAAAGTTGGGTAGCTAGAGAATTATGGATTCTTTACCTCTTTCCATCTCTAGCAGGATCAGAAAATAAGCAATCCTTTGTTGGTCTTCCTGGAAGTTTAGCTCTTAATATAGAACCCTCAGGAAGTACAAGCTTCTTCAAAAGATTGAAGTCGTGGTTTCCCGGCTTATCACTGTATAACATTACAATATCAGAAGGTAAGATATCATCTATCTAATCCGATTATGTGTGCAACATTACAAAGGAAAAAAATATTACTCTTGACAATCAATCATAACAAAAAGTATTTAGGATCCTAGCACAATTTTTATAAACCAAAATATATTTAGGATCCTATATTTAACAACTTACATGAAACATATCCCAATCTGGCTGCATAAATTCACCAAGGAAAATAGTATTGTAAGCAACTGATGCAATGTGAATTGTGTGAGATGCAGGGTCTCTTGGCCAGAAATTTTTCGAAAATATATATAAATTAGACTATTTGCTATAATCATTGTCATATTATCAGATAATCTAACTTAATCACACATTCATAGCAGACATGTATATCCAAATCATCTGCTCATGAGCTATGATCAACAAAAAGTACCTCAGGATAATAATTGCTATCAATCTTCTGAATTTCCATGAAGATGTACCTTGCAGGCTTTGAGAAATTAGACATTCCCTAGAAGAATAATACAACCACATAACCAAATCAGCATTATTAGAATAGTTTCAGAGGAATACTGAAGAAGAAACAAGTACATTTACCTTTCCAGTTCCTACTTTGCCTAGCAAAAATTGTTTTTATATTAACAATGACATAAAAATAAAATGGAAAGCCTAAAATAAAATTGCCTTTCCTCGTTGTGGGTCGGGGCGGGGCGGGGTGGGGTGTGTGATTGAGCCCACCAACTTAAGTTGACCCGCCCCGCCCCACCCTATTTTTGGCGGGCTAACAGCGGGTTGGGCCTAAACGGGGTAGGTTTCTTTGCATTACCTTCCCTAGTCTTCTAGTATCTATAGTGAAAGACAAATAAAACGGTGTCACCAAATTAATGTACGTTGATATGAATCTGGCGAGTCATCCTCGTCCTACGTGTTCCCCCCAACAGAGCCTGCTTATAGTTCCACTATTCAAAAAGCTCAACCCCTAAACGGGTTTAGTGAGGACAATAATTCTAGTTTTTGTTCATACCCTTGATACTTGTTTTATTCAGTTTCATGGTCAGTTTCTAAATCAAACAGGCATTAGAAAAAAAGTTGTTTAGTCAAATCCCTATTTTTAAGCAACTCAAATGCACTCAATTTATCTATGTTTTGTAAAACTGTTGCGACACAATATCACAAATAGTCAAATACATGTTGTAATGTATATAATTAATTAGTTTAATATGATTTTCTGATTATATTTGATTCAGATATTGACACATTTAGTGGTTTTGGTCTCATTTAAAAATCTAGTCATCAAATTATTAAAAATATCTATTTCTATAAGACATTGTTTCAAAGACACGCATTTGCAATACATTTAAAAATAAAACAATTTTTAAATGCATAAGGTCTATAAAGACCAAAAATGACTCTAACTCCAAAGATAGAGAAGAGATGATAAGATGAGGTGTTCAAGAAATCAAATTTGATCATAGAGTCACCAGAGATAAATTCTCAACCCCAATTCACAAAAAAAAAATGGCAAACTAAAGGACAAAGCTGGAGGAGATGCAGCAGCATATAATGCATCTGTCAGCATTAAAAGTGTGTGTAATGCAACAGAAAGCCAGAAGACAACAAAGTTCTGATTGATGCTAAAAATAATACACGATGATGGCAAGCACAATGTATTTCTTTGTACATTGACAAAACACTGCATTTAATGTTTAACTGTGACATCATAAGGATAGTTTCATCTTCTGAATTTCCATTGGTTAGCAGCAACACTAGTTAAGAGAATGTGTAGCAGGCAATAGTAAGTTGTTAATTCCTTGGAATTCGAGAAGTGGATGTAAACTCTCCTTGACATGGAAGAGTTTGGCATTAAGCTATTGAATCAAGTTACAAAAAAGTGAGAGATGAGAGAAGAACATATTAACCCTTGGATTGAATTAGAAATTCTCTCTCTTATGTGTTCAATTTATTCTCTCCCAGTTTGTTGAGCTAGAGCTTTTTATTAACAACGATCAACGAAAACAGTTCGACAAAATAGAAACGAGCGTGTATGAAATAGATAGTGGAATTACACGCAGTTTTTTAATCTGCCAATTACTGCATGAACTTGGGCATGTTCCGAGTCAGACTCTGCTGGAGTTATAGTGATCCTCACCCTCTCCAATTATTCATTAGCAACAAGGACCAAATTGCTCATCCAAAAACTCCATAGATATAATCAATGACATAGGCACATCACCAAATACATTTTATCTAAATCTATTGAGTCAGAATTGCACGTAATAATTGTAATATTTGAGTTCTGATTTTTTTTTTATCGTACAAACACTTGTAATATATGGTATTCGTCAAGGTTGTTTAAATTGCAAGTTAACTCGTAGAATTGTACGATTTCTACAGGTCTTGATAGGAGTTTCGAGTCAACTTGCTTGTAAAGTTGAAATCTAATGAAATGGGAACCGCTAACAAATTTGCACATCTAAATTGTGATTAAACTCGCTTAAACTCACATGGAAACAAAGTTGTGAAACTGAAAAATAGAGGACTGTACAAAAAAACATAAAGCAAAACAGTTCTGCCTTGTCCTCTGAGTATCTTTCCCACAATCAGAGCACTGCATCTCTTCAACACCAAAATGATGAAGTGGCGTGTCTGGTCTTTCAAAGGGGTCAAAGTGGAAAACATAAATGTTCTGCAGAAGGAAAAAGGGCTCGTTAGAAATTTGAAATATTTTAATGTAAAATAGAATGCAGGATTGTAAAATGAGAATAATAAACAAATAAACTAAACAATAATACACGATGATAGATGTAACAAGGAGAAATTCTTGCCTGTTGTAAGTCAGCTGCTCTTCCATTTTATCCATTCTAAAAAATATATAATCCATTTATCAAAAATTACAAATTACAAGTGTAGGTACAAGTACAACAACATAAAAAAAAAGATTAAAAAAAAAACGAAGTTCTGATTGATGCTAAAATAAGTCAACAATGATATACATGAAAATTAAAATAAGTAAACATGTTAAGGTGCTTTAGCGGTACTTCTGAACTTCCAATGACTAGCAGCAACACTACTTTTTGAGTTGCAGATCTTTAGCGGTTTTGGCCTCATTTAAAAATCAAGTCATCCAGTTATTATGTTTTAAAATATGAAGGTGTAGCTCAATTCCTGAGATTTCTAGTATTCTTCC
>Ga0228711_1010624_pt1 | contig 12032 bp, 6 predicted proteins | sample MedpolnodulmetaG_2_FD_177996 | JGI IMG/M metagenome (GOLD analysis project Ga0228711, IMG submission 177996) | Root nodule microbial communities from Medicago polymorpha collected in Santa Monica, California, United States - brown nodules | ecosystem: Host-associated > Plants > Roots > Nodule...
TTAAGGATAATTATGGCAATGCAATCAAATTTTAAAAAGATTTGCTCCCCTTCCCTCCCCTCCCCTTCTAAAAATTGAACCAAACACTTCAAATTAAAAATCTCCCCTCCCCGCCCCTCCCCTCCAAAACTCTCGAACCAAACGGACCCTTAGTAGTTGGAGAGTTGACGCACAAAAAAAAAGAATTATATCACCAATTCATCGTTTAATTGAAACTCTTATACCGTTATATTATCTCTATAAAACTATATGGATTAATATGTTTAATAAAAACATATCAAATTATTTTTAACCCAAAGGTGTTGGTTTGATTTGTTTTGGTTTTTCTGTTTTATGGCTTGGTTTCCCTTTTTTATTTGTTTATCTTTGTTGGTTATGATATTAGTTGTTTTGGTTTAATGTAAGAAATGTCATCTTTATTGCCATCCGTTCCTAGTCATCTAATTACGACATTTGAGTTGTCTCGTGTTGGTTTGTCTTGTGTTGGCTTTGTGTTGGCTTTGAGGGGGTGAATTTAGTCCCAAATCGGTTAGATATGACTCTTGATAGACACACCTCACTTTACAAGCTGGTTTTGCAAGGATGTGTTAGGACCCAAATTTCTATATGTATCAGAGTCTATCTAAGATCTACCGTTGGAATTCCGCATTGCCACGCTTCATGCCCATCGGGTCCGAGCATGAGGGTGTGTGTTGGAAATTCTTCCTTTATCGTGATCCTTCCTTAGTCATCTAATTGCGACATTTGAGTTGCATTGTGTTGGCTTTGAGGCGATGGATTTAGCTCCACATCGGTTAGATAGGACTCTTGATGAGAGTTTATAAAGAGAACACTCATCATCTTACAAGTTGGTTTTGTAAGGATGAATTAGGCTCCAAACTTCTACATTTAATCTCTTATTTTAAAATAAAAAAGCATATAAAAAGTTAAATTTTAGAAGACGGGGTTTGGTCCACCGAATTAGTCAATCTTTAGTCTAAACACCGAGTTTCAAAAAAAGCATATAAAATTATTTTAAATTATGTAAGACTTTATTGAGATGATTTATATATAAAGTAATTGAGCATTACAACATTACTCAAATGTTAATTGACATAAGTTCATCACTCCTTGTATAAAATGGTTAATATTAGTCGTCAATTAGCAAATTAAAGATAGATATTGGAGACATTATAACAAATCATGAGTTTGTTAGAATAACAACTCTTTATTTTTTTCAAATTATATTATAGAGTGAATTGCTAACCATTGTCCATCATATCATATATATTATAGTATTATTTGAAGGTGTATCATGTTTACCTTTGCGAATTATTCAAAAAAAAATTACTTTTGCGAATGCGAATTTTTGTAGTTATGATATTTGAGGACATTTTACCTTAGGAGGAATAACACATCACACAAAAAATATACTTTGGAGTTGTTTGATAGTAGAGATACGATGACAAGCTTCAGAAAACTTGCCATCAAACCTTGCAACAAGAAGTCATCACACCGTAGACTTCAAAATCAAGTACAGGAAGTTGACCTACCTTTGAATTCTAAATTCAAAAGTCAAAAGGTACATTTACGATATTAAGATTTTTAACTTTTATCTTTTTAACAATAATCATTGATCTATTATTATTAGTGTTTAGCTCATCTATCCAATCTTTTTATTGTGTTAATGCATATACAAACATATATACCTATCTTTTGCAATAACACTAGCGTTTAGACGGGCATATGGTGTCTGCCTGTCCGCTTATTTTGTTGATCTATCATGTATAAATTACAAACAATAGTTTTTTGTGAAAGTTAGATTTTGATTAAAATTATTTTGATTTTGAATAAAAGATAGGTATAAATATTTTGCACTTTCATATTGTAACAAACTATACTTATTTTTGTGCTCGTGAGCTTAACTCAGTTGGTAGAGACAATGCAACCACAAAAAAAAAAAACTATACTTATTTTTTTCAATGTCAAAAAAACTATAGCAAATATAATATAAATTCTTATCTTTTTGAATGACACCAACAATATAGCATTCTTATTGAAAATTTATGTAAGGATATAATTGAAAGTGAAAAAGTCAGCCCAAAATCATATATTCTCTTTATATATAGTATAGATATCCCATAAAAAAACAATATAACCAATATAATATAAATTATTTTCTTTTTGAATAACATCAACAATATAACATTCTTATAGGTAAGTTTATTTAAGGTTAGAAAGTGAAAAAGCCACCCCAAAGTTATATAATCTCTTTATGTATAGCATAGATTATTATTATTGTGATGAGTTGAAATTAAAGATCAATTTGATAAATTGATGGAGATTCTGACACCTTTCTAATTAAGGTATATCTCTCTAACATGCATATTGGTGTGTGCGTAGTTTTGTTTATAATAAAGTCAATTTTTTATTTCAGAAGAGGAAATTTGACCGGTATATTTACGCCGATATATTCAGTACTACTAGTTTTGAACTCATAGGTAGAGTAAAATATGGTAGTGAAAATGCTAGAGATGAGGCACAAAGGAGTTTATTTTTGCAAGGAACAAAGGAGTTTATTTTTCCTACTCTAGATGACGGAGAATATTGTGGTATTTGTATGGAAGTCTATTCTTACCTCAGGGACCCCAATGATTCTATTAAGTGGTCAAGTTACCCCATGAATCAAAGGAGCATGAAAGTCCAAGCTAGAGATAAAAAAATTATTTCACAAGTAGCGGAAGAGCAAATTTTTCCTACTCTAAACAACAAAGGAGAATATTGCGCTACGTGTATGGAAGACTATTCTCACCTGAGTGAATCAGAAGATTCTATTAAGGTGCCAAGTTACCCTTTGTATCAAGGGAGCTTGAAAATCCAACATACAAATTTAATGGTTAGTGATAGTTTCTCCTTAGGCACCAAACCATTAAATGATAAACAAAAAATTGACTTTGTGGAAGCATTAAACTTAATGGATGATAGAGATCTTGCCAATGGTGAAACCTCCCTTCCGTTAAGCTCAATTGTGGAAGACATGGAACTTGTTCAGTCACTCAACAATAAACAATCATTAAATGATAAGCCAAAAATAGACTATGTGGAAGCACCGAAGTTAGTGGATGATAGATATGTTACTCATGGTAAGACCTCACTTTCGTTAAGCTCAACTGAAGAAGACATGGAAATTGTTTGCTCATTTAGCAATAAACCATCATTAAATGATAAACCAAAAATTGACTTTGTGGGAGCAATGATGTCAGTGGATGATAGATATTTTACTGATGGTAAGACCTCACTTTTGTTAAGTTCAGTTGAGGAAGACATGGATCTTGTTCGATCGCTCAACAATTTTTTACCCACTAGGGGTAATCATCTTCCAAGACCAATTATTCCGATTGGACCTAGGTTTCAAGCAAAAATACCTAAATGGGAAGGTGGAACCGACATAAAACAAGGTAATGATGATGATGGTTTAAAGTGGTATGGCACCCAAATTTGGCCAATTCCTTTTATATTTGAAACTAATATCTAAAACATGGTTTGAAGTGGTTGAGCACCCAAATTTCTGCCAATTCCTTTTATAGTTGATACTTATATAAAAGACATAAGAAAAGGTAGATTGTACTCTAAAAGACTATTTAATGAGTTATACAGTCATTTATTTGTAACTCTGAAAGTATATTACTCTCTTTATTTATTTTAAGTGTCGTTTTAGCATAAAGTTCTACAACTAATGTAATATTATTTTCCTCCTATTATACTCTCATTTTAATTCATCATCTACTTTCGGTTTCCAATTACTTGGCATATATACTATACCTCTCTAATAATTTTTTTATTTTCCTGCACATACTCTCTCTTTCCAATAAGTTTGACTCTCTCTCTCTCTATCTCTCTCTCTCTCTCTCTACCACTGTTAGACCTAGAACCACTATATATGATCCCTATATTTGACTCAAGTGCTTTATTGTCATTCAAATCAAACATTGTATGTAACATGATAACTATAAAGTTGGGTAATAGGTACTATGATAATGAGGGACATGAGTCACCTAGATCAAATTTGACACTCTTGCATAAGATGAGAAATATCTTTAGGCTTCTTGATGAATATGAATGTAAGAATGAATGTACATGCCGAACTAAGTCAATATGAGATATTGGACCTATTTGATACTCAATATATTCTAGAATCAAAAAATATAAATATTAAACTATTCAAGGGTGACACAATTTATGTTTTGTGTTTGATATAAATATTAGTGTAAAAGGGTAATTATACGCATGATAGTTATCACTGAACAGTTTTGTCACATGACATTCTCGTCATGTAGGTGAAAATGACGAATTGTTAGATGTCTATTTGTCACATGACATTCTCATCATGTAGATGAAAACGACGTATTGGTAGATGTCTATCTCTTTTTATAATATTAAATATATATGATTTGATATTATTAAGAACATTTACAATTATTTGAACAGTTAAGTAATCTATACATTTTACATGTCCTGAGTGAATGAAAATAAACAAGCCATTTAGTAGTGACCACATCAATAGTTCATGAAACGAGCAATCATACAGAGAATCAAGCATGTACAAGTCAACACCAAAAAGAAATACTACTTTCTGAAACAAAACTGGAATCTAATGCCAAATACTCGTACCGGCCCCTAAAACTTCTAAATAACCTCTCATCATACTCATAACAGAAACATCAGGTAGCATCACAATAAGACCAAAAAACGTGTAACTCAAAGCAGCAAAAAGCAGAACCAGCCAGCAAACTGAAAACCACACTACCAACTCCAACCACCCGACAGCAAAACCGAAACCGAAACATGCTATGGCACAGAAAACTTGCCGTGGATGAGTTAAGCATATAATGATTTTTTTTAATTATGCAGCTAGATAATGAAGAAAGATAACTTGTGTTAATGTGACAAGTTACAACAATAGTTTCAGTGATGGTCGATAATAAATTTCAGACTGACTGATATTATAGGAGACAATTCATTTTTTAGGCTCATTTACTAACTGGTATATTTGGTTTATAATATAAACCAAATACATCAATTATTCAACGAACCTAAAAAATGAGTTGTCTCTTATAATAAGGAAGGAGGTAGCATCATTTTTTACCACCATTGAACTTTCAAAACTAAATATAGAGCCTAATTGATGGGAAACGAGGAGAAAGTGACATATATGACAGCCGCTACTTGGTTTTGAATTAGAAGGAAGAAAGCCACTCTCCCTCTTGATGTGTTTAATTAGAAGAAAGCTCCCTTACTCTCTTAATAAATTAACCACTAACATTTGTTATTGAAAAAAAAACAGTTTGCTATGTCTTTCATTGAGCCTTTTTTTTTTATTATAAAAAAAAAAAAAAACACCAATTTTTTTTTAAAAAAAAAAAAAAATTTTCTTTTTTTTTTTTTTTTTTTTTTTTTTTTTTTTTTTTTTTCTAACAGAGCTGCTTGGTTTACGCTAAAAATAATAGGAGCAAAAGTTGGAGGACAGACAGAAGACATATAACACAGAAATTGAGAAAGGTAATGTTATATATCTGGCGAATGGATCATGCTAGGTAAAGCGAAAAATCATTTCACCATAATTTCACGACATTAGTTGGCACTTTGTGACTGGCTTATTATCACACATATCGGGCATCATTTCCGCCAAAGTCAAAGGTAAAGCGGTTTTGAAATTTAACACCAATAGAATGTGTGCTTTCGTGAATAGCTCATGAATAAAAATCCGCTTGATATAGCATTGCTGATAAAAGAATTAGGCCCGTTTGGATTAGCTTATTTTAGAGTTTATATAAAACAGTTTATGCAAATAAATAAGTTTTTATGTATTATTTATAAGTGTTTAAGGTTGTTTATGAAAAAACAGTTCATGAAGATACAATTTTCGCTAGTGAAAACTTATAAATTAAAATAAAAACTTATTTATTTACATAAGCTATTTTTCATAAGCTCAAAATAAGCTCAAACCAAACGGAACCTTAGTTTTTAAGCTTGTTATGCAATCGTGAAGGTTTGTGAATTAACTTTTCGCTATAAAAAACATTTTCCATTGAGAAAGGGTGGACATGCAAGGAGAATTGTTGTGCAACATTTCATAAGCTGAAAATTTTAGACTTTATTTGACCCAATCTTAAGTTTTTAATCACATCTGAAATAAGCACGGGGTTGGGTAGCTCAACTGATTTCAATTAAAGAAAAAGAAATTGAAGGTCTTGAATTCATGCTAACTACTAACGTCTAACGTTTGTCATAACAAAAATAAACAAATAATTTGTGGGAAACAAAAGGAAGAGCTTCTAGAGGCCACGATTATTTTTAAATTACTTTTTTTGACAAAATTATTTTTCACTACTTAACTATATCATTATGTCCAAGACACACAGCAAAGTAACTATATATAAATTTACTTTTCTGATGCATATTTAAATATTAAAATGACAGTTGTTTTTTTAGGGGGAAAATAACAAAGTTATTTATTATGCATATAAAATGACATTCAGGCCGGCCTTGGGGAAGTGTAAGGTGCTCAATCAGGTCGGGCCTCCAAATGCTACGGGCCTCAAACAAAAAATTAAGTCTAATACCCACCTCTCACTTAAATAAATAAAAAATGTTATATCATTTTCTTTCTTCAGTGTACGCTTGAGTTTTTTTTTTCTAAACTCTAGTTCTCCTTTTTATACATAAATCTAATCCTATCAAACCACCCATAATTTGTATAATCACTTAATCAGTCAATTTGAAAAGCTATTTCATTGAAAGGAATCACAACAATCATTTTTTCTTCGCACAAACCATTCGTTTTACCCTTTTCCACAACAGAGGAGTGACAAATCCAAACGACACCGTTAGATAAATTTCACCTCTTTCACTTAATTTTTTTTAATTTCTTTCATATTTAGAAGTTCTTCTGATTCTGATTTTTTTTTAATGAAGTTTAACTACACAAAAAAATTACGTTTTATTTTACTAGGAGCCTATTTTAAAAAGAGAGTTGAGCCTCCTATTTCACAGGAACGGCCCTGATGACAGTTGTTTTTTGCATCATGAGAACACTTCTAAAGCTGTCAAGGAACACCTTGTAGCTATATGACTATATTACCGGTACTTGATCAGTTATGTTAACATGATGAGCAAGGATAACTAAATGAGGTCAAAGCTCTTTGGTGCCGATTAACAAATACAAAAAATATTTCATGAGATGCATTAGCTTTCTAATTAAAAAAGGTAACTATATTAGCTGAGGACTTGAACCTTTATGATGTATCACATGCAGTTGACGAGTCTGACCCATACATGAAGAAACTAATGAATATGAATCTGACCTCTAAAAACTTCAAAAGAAAAAGGTAACTTGGTTGCACTATCCAATAGTGTGGCCAATACTAATTTTTTTTAGGCAAATATATTTATATATATAAAAAGAAAAAATCTCGTATACAAGTGTACAAACATAAATAAAAGTTTGAGTACACGGACTATTCATGTCAAGCAATAATAAAAACAAAAAATCCCTCTACAGAAAAATAAGAACGAAAAATAAAACAACACTAGAAAAACCAACTAAACTCCTACGAGGAACATCCAACCACAACCGAACAAGCGAAAACTAAGACCAGAACCTTTCAATCAACCAACCCCTAGGGCCTAGACAAATCCGCCACAAGACACTAACGATGTCAATACATAATGGGTTCATTTTTTTTTTGAATGGCAAATATATATATATAGTACAAGAAACACCAGAAGAGACGCTAAAAGATGCTCAAAAGCAACCCCAAGGATCAGTCCCCTGTTCAACAAAATAGACCAGGGACACCACCCAAGGGCACCACCAAACTAAAAAGAAAACACACCAAAGGAAAACAACAAAAATAACAGGGGCCACAACAACAGCAAGCTGGACGACGAAACCACCACCAATGCACCTGCAGACAAAGACAAAAAGCAAAGAAAAAGCCCAGGATGCCAGCCAGGCAGGAAGGAGACGGTGAGCCCCCACCCAACCCCCAAAGCGCACCTAAGGAAAAACCACCACCACAAAACCCTACCGATGCAAGCGGAGGATGAGTTGCACATCCCACTCATGGTAAGTGCAGGAACTAGCAGTGCACTTAGCCATGAACCACTTCCAAGCTAAGAGTTTAGCTCTATCCACCACTGGCTCCTCACAATGGGCGCCACCAGAGAAAACTAGGTCATTCCGGAAAGCCCAGATGGACCAACTAACATCATGCCAAATAAAAAGAAGACCTAACCTAACTCTCTTACCCCCCACCAAGGCCTAAAAAGGCATGGTAATGCTGAGTAAGACCAACGGGGGTAACAAACTCCCAACCTAACCACCTAGCAACCTGATACCACACCGGGAAGATGGCAGGACACAAAATGAAGAGATGCACAGAGGACTCAATTGGCGAGTCGCAAAAAAATACAACCCCGTCCCCCTTTCGGGAGGGGGACCCCCGCTTGAGAAGATTTAGCCTCGTAGGAATCCTGTCCAAAACGAGCTGCCAAGAAAAGACAATCACCTTAGACGGGCCCAAGATTTCCACACCCTAGTCACTGCAAGCATGTTATCCCCCGAGGGCGCACCCGGAACGGCTTCATGATCCCACTCATAGAAGGAACGGGTGAGACCAGAATGTTTTCCTAAAAACCATTCCCAAGAGGTAAATTTAACCATATCCACCGACTGGAACACAAACGTCTCCTTCTCCGAAAAGGTGTGAGCATTTCAGGATCTCCACAAGGACCACACAACAGTTTGCTACTTCCAATACTCATTGATTTGGAAAACCCGTTTAATTTCATTTACATTTTTGTTGTTTGGCAGAGTTAGAGATTGCACATGGTTCTTGAATCTGTAGTATTGTACACGATCTATGTGACAGAATTTCCTTTGCGTGAACTGGTGGAGACAAATCGAATTTAAAATTCAATGTCCACACGCGTTTTGAAATTTTTTCGTGCAATCATCTAAGTTGTTGCAGTTTTCCCCAACATAAAAACGAACAATATTACATGCCATGGGCTCCTTCACTATTATAAGTATTCAGGTTCATCCAATCCTACACAATCTTGCTGGTAATTATTGATATAGACTTTATACTATAGTGTGCAAAAGATGTCGTCTCAAGGCTCTTTGATTGGAAATCAAAGAATAGCACGAACTAATAATAATTGATTGAAATTGAAAAGTGTAAAAGCATACGACCCCTCGCGGTGTTGTACTACTCTCGTAAACTTTCATTCCAATAGAACGAACATGTTAAGGGATGGAGCCAGGTGAAGGGCAACAACGAGGGACATCAGTTCACGAGGAATCGACATGCGTCAGATTATAAAAGTGGACTGGGTTGTCAAATATATGTGCCGATCATATAATATACTCCATCCGTCCCAAATTATAACCAAAAAAACAAAAAATCACACTTATTAAGAAAACTAAAGCATGAGAATTTGTAGCACAGTGTTTTGTATTTTCTTTGGAATAAGTTTCATGGGAAAATGTAAAAACAATTTTCATTGGCTATTGGTTGTGGAAAAAATGGAAGAGAAATAAAATTAAATGTAATTTGCATTTAATTTCATGAGAATAATCAAAAGTTTTTATTGGAAAAGATTATTTTTTTTAAAAACAAGATTAAATAGAATAAAAGTTTGTCTTTTTTGCTTATATTTTGGAACAAAGAAAATGAATTTTTTTTGCTTATATTTCGGGACGGATGGAGTACTAGTGTGTTAAAATAGCTAATATATTAAAAAAAGAAAGAAGCTAGAGGGGCCAAAGTCCTAGAATCCAACACTACCCCCTTCTGCAATATGCAGGAAAATTGCTCTTCTCCCATTAAAAATTATTCATTTTCATACAAATTGATGAAAATAGCTTCAACGTCATGATTCAAAATTTGATGGATGAAGAATATTATTGTTAAAAATATAAAAGATTTGTTTCAAATATATTTTGTGTTGAAAATATATTTATGGGCAATAAATATATTTTTGTACCGTATGAAGGACGATTTGATGCAAATATATTTTGAAAGGGAATATTATATTTTTTATGCAAATATTCTTTCACTGAAAGAGAAAAAAAAAACGTATCTTCAGCGTGATATCCGTTCCAAATTTAAGAATTATATTTCTCTATAAATATAGACCTTGTATCAGAGTATATCTTGAGAGAGATAGAGGGGGCTAAAACAAGTTTTAGAAGTCAACAAACCAAAACTAGGGTTTGTATAGAGTTTGCTCTTGGCAACAAACACTAGGGTTGGAGTTGATTCGCCTTGGAAAACACTATTAGGATTGAGTCTCTTTGTCACGGGAAGAGATTGAGGCTTTAGGTAGAATTAGGCGGGAGACTTATTCTTGTAACCCATTGATATCTCTTTTGTAAAGTTACTCATCATTATAGTGGAACGGATGGCTGCTCTCTCCCCCAGACTAGGTCAGTTTTGGACCGAACTGGGTAAACAAATTTCGTGTGTTCTCTCTTTCTTTCTCTCGTTGTTTTTTCTACTTTTGTTTGTGTTTATAACTTCCATACACTTTGTTTTGGTTGCTTGATTATTACTTGCTTCACACATCAAGTATTTTATTGGTGTGATTTTCATCAAATTCACAACAGTGACTTAAGTCACGCATATGTTATACCCAACATAACTCAAGTCAAGTTAAAATACAACCTAAGTGACTTAAGTCACGTTACGAACACCAACGTGAGTTAACTCACGTTTGTGTCAAAGGCCATTCCTTTTCAATTTTTTTTTGCAGTATGTGTACTAAATGACGTGCAGGAATATTTTATTCAGTTGGCAAATCATGTGCAAGAATGAAAAATCATATTTTTTTTTGGTGGTGGTCGGGGTTGTCGGAGTTTGAACCCCGGACCTTGCATATATTATGCATTGTCCTTACCAACTGAGTTAAGCTCACAAGGACAAATGAAAAATCATATTTAATGATACAATAGAAATTGTGGTTATTAAACCAAAAATAGTGTTGTTGTGTACAAGTGTGAGTTATATGTCCCACATCGGATAAAAAGGGTAAAGGTTGAACACCTTATAAGTAAGTGGACCCATAAACTCATAGCCTTAAAGTTTTAGGTAAGAGTGTGGCGTCTCTTACAAATGCGGTTGTTCTAACCTCGATGTGGACGGTCCCCCTCGCTCCCCTCGATAACCCAACAATTAGGTTATAAAAATGAATGTAAAACCTCCTCTTATAACTTACTATGGCAGTAGCCTGCGCTAATAAAACGACAATTTACAAAATTAGAATTGCCATAGATGTTTCAGCTTGAAATCTTACTATGCAGATTCAATAAAGCATTTCTTCTTGTTGTTGTGACAACTACTTCACATGTCATTGTGATTTTTATCTACTGAAATGCCTCATTTTATTTAAAAATATTTTTTTTTTAACTGGAAATTGAATAAGATTGTCACTCATAGAAATTAAAACCGGCATGAGGAGTTAAATAGGAGTTAAATGAATAGATAGAAGTGGTAACCTATGTGATTTAGTACACATACGGCAAAAAAAAATTAAAATGAATGACTTTGACACCAACGTGACTTAAGTCATGCTGGGTACACTTAAGTTACGTTGGAGCATTTTCGGAAGTTTAGTTAGGAGTGAGTAAAATGTGATGGAAGAAGAGCAATTTTCATTATGCAGGTTCAATTCTGCTGGACAAAACAAAAGCCAAATGATCACTTAAAATACAAGCCAAATTCTGCTGCTTAGCATACATACTGCAGGCAGGGAGAAAATAACAACAACACAAACTTTCCCAAACTATGTACAACTCAGATGCACAATTTCTTTTTTGTTTTTTTTTTTACAACTCAGATGCACAATTTCAAATTCACATGCAATAGAAACATAATACTTATTTAAAATAAAATAAAATTAGAAGCAAAATACTGACTTAATTGTTTTTTTTTTTTTTTTTTGCTTTTTTTTTTTTTTTATTTTTTTTTTTCCCCTTTTTTTTTTTTTTT
>Ga0228711_1010627_pt1 | contig 12029 bp, 3 predicted proteins | sample MedpolnodulmetaG_2_FD_177996 | JGI IMG/M metagenome (GOLD analysis project Ga0228711, IMG submission 177996) | Root nodule microbial communities from Medicago polymorpha collected in Santa Monica, California, United States - brown nodules | ecosystem: Host-associated > Plants > Roots > Nodule...
GCAAATGGAGCGGTGTCACATGCCGGTTGAATTGGGTTACTACCATCAAGCTTCCTTCAAGCTCACTGGTAGGTACAATCCCTCTCTTCTTCAACACTCTCACTAACCTCACACACATTGATCTTCGAAACAATTCCCTAACAGGTCTTATGCCTGAATTCAATAACCTCATTGTGCTTCACACTGTAGACCTCAATCATAACAAATTCACGTCAGTGAAATCTTCTTGCTTTAGTGTCATGTTAGGTTTAAAAAACCTAAACATTAGCAATAATTTGAATCTCATAGCATGGATTTTTCCTGATTTACAAGCGTCCAAGTTACTCCACACTATTGATTTTGAAGCTACTAATCTGATAGCTTCATTACCACCGGATATGTTCAACCTGTTACCAAGTTTGGATACAGTTGTGCTTTCCCACATCAATTTGAGTGGATTACTTCCCCTCTCGCTTGGTAATTCTAATGTGACGTGTTTACGGCTCAACGACCAAGGGGCACAAGATGCTAGGTTTACGGGTAGCATTACCATTATAGCATCAATGAGGTTATTATCTCAAGCTTGGCTTAACGGCAACCATCTCTCATATTTTATTCCTGCCAGCTTTGCTTCAACTCAGTTATCTGATCTGCAGCTTCGGTCAAATTACTTTACTGGTTTGGTTCCACGTTCGCTATTCAATCTCATTAGCTTGAAGGAGATCTCCTATGATTATAATTTATTAGAAGGGCCAGTACCTATGTTTGACAAGCATATTAAGGCAACCTGGGAATCCAATAATTTTTGCCGGAGTGATGTGGGACCCTGTGATCCCCAGGTCACGATCTTTCTTGTGATTTTTGAGTCTTTTGGACTTTCCGGGAATCCGCTTTTGCTGGGAGGCAATGATGTTTGTACCAACGTTACGACAATTATCAAGTGTCAAAGAGGGAAAGTTGTCAGTCTGGATATGGGGATTCAATATCAACTAAATTTAAACGGACAAATCTCTCCTGCATTTTCAAATTTGACTAGTTTAGTCAACTTAAATCTGTCTGGGAATAATTTGACTGGTCCAATACTAGAAATTCTAACAACTGGTCCAATAATTTGTCTGGTGAACCATGGACCTCTGAGTTCCCACTTGTCTGGCAGCAATTAACCCGTGACCTCGCCACCGGCACGTCAGGTAATAAATCTTCCCACATCCACAATCCAGCCATTCGCTATTTCCAAAAAGTCATGGCACACACTATTTTCGGCAGAGGCGAAAGCACTAGGAATGTTAATTCTAAAGAGCTATTCTTCATTGACTCCGTTTTCCAGGCTCGTCGGATCCACACAACTGCATTTATGCTCGCTAATATGCAGGCAACCGCCAAAGCGGCAAAGGGCGCGATAGTGATAGGAGGATTGATTACCTCCCTAGCTCTCGCCTTAGGATTAGAGTCTGAACTTGCTAACCTAGTCCCTCTTGAAGATGGTACCCCACTAAACCTACACTCGTGTCTGCACCAAAATTTTGTTCAAGTGAAAGGCCAAACACAATTTTACCTTATGATTAGAAACGAGTTAGTGAGGAGTATTGTGCTGCCTAACAAGGAACGGATTGATGTAAGAAATGAGAACAAATGGTTGTTTGATTTAGAGGCCCTTGAAGCACCCCCTCCTGCCCACCCTGCTGCTGCTTACCGTGCCGATGATGCACATGAAGGGGGTGACACTGATGATGAATATGACCGGCAAGAACGGCTCTCTCCTGCTCATTCCTACCCGCACCTCACTCCTTCCCATGACCGGCACATTCCACCACACACACAGGTACCTGACTATCCACCACCCCCTCCCCCATATATGCATGCTGGTTTCCCTGCAGGTACATCTTACACTTCCCAGAGCAGTGTCGAGTATGAGCTTAATGCTCTCAGACACGAGAATGCAGACTTACGCGCAGCACAGCAGGAAAGAAACGATCGAGAGGTGGAACAAGATCATCAAATACGCGTTAATAGCCACATGATTCGGCAAATGTTCACCTGGATGACTCGGCACGGCATGCCTCCTGCTGACTCTGATGATGATGTTTGATCCAGCATCAAATAAGGAGGGATTATGTATTTGTGATTGGGTCTAAGATATTTTAAGGAATAAAAGAGAAAGGTGTTAAGTGGGTTGGCTTGTGAATGGATAAAAAACTTGTAAGTGCGATTTAGTTAGAAAGTTTACCGATCCATTGAGACTTGGAAATTGAACCATTTAGTTGTTTCATTGTCTCATGTTATGGTTCATAAACAAATGTAGTTGTTTGAACTACAAATTGTAAAAGGGTGAAACAATCAGACGTAAAGTTATGTTGGGATTAAGCTTTGTTAGCTAGTTCTCTAGTGTATTTCCTTAATCAATTATACATTCACCCATCACTCTCCAAAAACCTCGATGTCTCCAAGATAACGAAAGATGTATTATTATCCTCTAACTTCAGATTTAGTTGATAGAATAGCTTTACGTTTTGATAGTGTATGTGATTGTAAACGCAGCTTGATGCTTCACAAATAGAATATTCATATGCCCAAGAATAACAGGAAATCTATGTCTAGCACTCCTTAAATACACCTTCATGAAAGTTTGCTAATGAGATGTTTGCTAAAGAAAAGAAGAAAACACATGTGGAGACGGGGCAGAGGAATCTGATTGGTAGCTATGGACATATTCACTCAACCTTTTCTAGTGCACTTTGACCCAACTGTTGTCCACCATTTTTTTTTATCAAGTTGTCATTGTATCATGTAAAGTGTTATGTGCTTGACAGTTAAACCATGTACTTTATTGTCTTGCCAACTATTTAGAATCACTTTCACATTGTAAATACAAAAGTGGTAAGTATACTTTTGAATTGTTTCTGGGTTGTGAAATTAAAAGTAATATACTTTTTAATTGTGTTGATTGCATTCTAATGCATTTACCATTTGTCTTAATATCATAATAACCTTACTTGATATTTTTATAGATAACTAGACTTTAATTAATTTTTTTGAATCAATTAATTGTAGTAAAACAACACATTTCAAGTCCTTGAAAGGTTAAAAAGGTTTACAACCACAGTGAACAAAAACACCATGATGCAACACACCTCCCACCCCATAATGCAAAATCAATCTCTTACACTTTAGCTAACAAATTACTAAACAACCAACCCAAAATGCAGCAGGTAACAAAACAAAGAGGGAAAACAGAACACAAAAAACTGCAGACTTATAACAATTTCCACAGCCGCATGTAGCACAAAAACTAATGCCTCAATACAGTGATTAAACAAACAACAAGAAGCAAAACTCAAGAGGATAAGCAGAACTCACAAAGTGCTAGCAATTTGTCAAAGATATTAAATCATATACACACCACAAAGCAAGCTTATACATCTTTACTAGAGATGTTTACAAATAGTATTCCAATTGATGATATATCAACATTATTTCTTGTAGCAACAATAATATTCACCAAACAGCCGCTCCTTATAATCTAACAGATTTTACGAAAACACTTGCGTCACCGAAGGAAAGTTAAGCATCATCACCACATAAAGACACGCGATAATCCACTGTCATAACTGTTGAAGAATAACATAAAATTAAGACTTATATGAAACCAAATCCATTGGTGGAAACAAATTTAAAAACCAGAACAAGTGTTTAGAGTTACATATAAATCTTAAATAAGTACAAAGTAACATTACATTGACTACAAATATTAAAATAAGCTAAAAGAACAATAATAGGATATCCTATAATCAAGTTTTGTGATTGCCTTTCGCAGCGCTTGAATTGCAATATCATGATGCTTTTCTGATCGTGAACCTCTTTCCGATAGTTCAAGAGACCCAAACATAATACTATTAAACAATGAAGTACTCGAAGCTCTGTTGCTGCCTTCCTCAAGGTCTTCAATTGCAACTCCTTTAATTTTGTCTTTCTTAGCATTTATGGTCCATCGACTTAGAACATATTGAGAAGGCAGTGAGTAAACATTTTCCTTTATGAATACATTTAACACATGTCTACAAAGAATGCCCACAAATTCAAACATGCAACAACTACATTTTGCTTCTTTTGAAATGACATGAAAACTCACATGATAGTTTGGGACCCAACCAACTCATCATGAAATATCCTGAACAATTTTCTTGTATAAACTTTTGAAGCCTCTTCTTCCATGGGATATAAAGTGCGTAAAAGTGGTTTTGAATTCCTTGTCTTGACATTCTTCTCTCTTTCCTTGTTATAACGTGCATCAAGAGCCTTCTCATATTGTGTCACAAACTTGCTCAATGGAGTACTTGAGTTCAAAAAACCCTTGAATTTTTTTTCATACTTTCACTCCTTTGGGTGGTGGACATTCCAACACAAAAATTGTGACACGTAAGAAGGAATCCATTTTGCACGAATGGAGTATATCCTCTTTAGCCATTTGTTATCTTTCAAGTTGTACTTATCTATCATTGCTTCCCAATCAGAATCAAAGTCTTCAATAGTGGTAAATTGGTGAATGCACTTCAAAAATTGATCTTTAAACTCACTATGTTCACGATAGACATGGTTCCCGTCACCGATCGCCACCGTCTCCCTCACCGATCACCACCGTCTACCACTGATTTGTCACACTCCGTCACTCGATCTCTCAGCTCCATGGTGAGAACTTCAAATTTTTCCGATGCCGCATCTCCGATCTCGGTTCAAATTTTCGATTCACGCATCTCACCGATCTGAATTTTCTTTGATTCCTAAGTTTTTTTTTTGTTTTTTTTTTGTCTTTAAGACATTCGATTGTATATTACTTCTACTTCTATGTAAGTGTATTTTGTTCTCTATGAATGAAATCGTTGCTCTTAAGTGTTAATATAGTATATTGTTGATTTTGTTCTTTGGCATTTGGAATTGGTGCTCTAATATGCGTTGATTTAGATTTACTACTAGGTGTTGATTTAGATTTGTGGTGTTTACCTTTAAATTTAAAGATTTAAGGACTGCACATCATCTGTTTGATTAAAATACTGACATGTTATTGTGACTCTTGCATCAATATTCATAGCAAACACTGTGATTATATCAAGCACTTCTATTTTTTTCTATATAAAATATTCGTCGAAATCTATGAAGTATCATTTCGATTTCTACTTCAATTCATTCCTCCGTAAATGAATGTTGGTGTTGAATGTATTTACATGAGAAGATGATGTTCCATCATGCAGTGGACGTTGGAACCAGAGGTATTCCACCAGATTCCAAAGGCTCTAATTCTAACACTCTCGCTCACAATTCCCTTAATAAATTGATGAAACAGTTAGTTATTTTCGCTTATGTTTGCATGGAGTGTTTTGAAGAATTGATTCTATATTTTGATATATCTTTGATTTTTTATATGAATTTGAATGACTAATATGATAGATCATTATATAACATTTCAATCACAATGATTTCATTTTTATTAACATTTTATAGTTTCTATAATTTAGAAAAGGAAAATAAGCATTTTCCTCCACAAACCTTCATCCAAACATACCCTTATATTTTTTGTAAGTAGCAGAATTGTCTGATACTGTGATCATTGATTTGTATGCAGATATACACAAGTTGTTACGATGGACTTATTCGATTGATTGATGGATGTTGAGAAGGAAATATTTGATATGGTAGACAACGGTGAAAACAGTATATATGCCTTCTCACAGCCAAATAATGAGGCAAACTGTTTATATTTTGCCGAGGCTTCCGGGGTCTGTCTGTTTGGTATAACAGGATAGGAAAATGTTCATCTCAATGGGATTTACATGAAGCTAGGATTAATACAATAGATTTCAACCCGTAAATCCCTCATATTGTAGTTACCACCAGTTCCTCCGATGGAACTGCATGTGCTTGGGATTTGTGATCTATTAGGAGGCCTGTGCACACAATCCTAAGGACATTTGCTCACAAAAGGTCTGTGCAATCATCCTATTTTTCTCTTTCTGGATGTAGCCTTGCCACTAAAAGGTATGAAGCCTTTGTTTCATTCTTAATACCCCTATTTCTCCATACTTAAAATAAGTTACAATGTGAATTTACTCGTGTGGCCTGGTACTTACTGTTATTTGATAACTGTAGTTAGCGACTTAGCGTGTTAACTAGATTCCAATTTTTTTGTGATTCATAATTATATTGAGCGGGGTATTTTAGTTGTTATGAATTTGATGGATTTAGTTGATGTTATCTCTTGATGTAGCCTGGACAACACTATTGGTATATACCGTGGAGTTAACTTGGAGGATAAGATTTCCGTTTATCATGACAATCAGACTGGAAGATGGATTTCGACTTTCACAGCCTTGTCATTGAAAAGGAGAGCTTTCCTGACGAAGAACTCGAGGTAACAGCTGGGACTGAAGATGGTCTCATAATGGATGTTCGCCGCAAGAAATATCGTCATCTGCAGGTAATAACTTATTCTTCCTGTTGTACCGATCTGTCATGAAAAGAGTATGCATAGGCATGTAAATTTTCTCTATGAAAGTTTATGTACTTCTTTTCTAAACCTTTTGTCTTAATTTTCTGATATGATGCATGGTAGTCTATTGTTATGATGCATGTGAAGCTGAAAGCATTCTTATGTTTAGAGTTTAGCTTGTCAAAATTAAAGCATTAGGCATGTAAGGATGTCATATAGCTTTCACTAAATCACTAATGATCCATCTATTATTACCTAGTGATCAATGGGATCATAATCCACACCCACTTGATATGAGGCAAAAGAATTTCTGATGAACACTTAAATGGTTGTTTAGTTTAGCTTAATTTTGTTGAAATAATTGGTTTTGTATTTTCTAGAAAAAAACCTTTCTAAAAGAATTTTTGGCTAGCTAGTTGTGTACCTTTGGGGAGCTGTCTTGTATGCAGAGTTTTTTGAGCAATTTGGGACTGATTTTGGGTGTATTAGGGAAGCAATGTTGAGTTGCTGACACATGGCTACTTTTGTGTTATTTTTGCAGTTGTAGTGGCTGATTTATTCATCTAGAATGTGAGGATAGATAGATCAGTTATTGGAGGATAGATAGATCATCAGTTTCATTTTTACAGATTGGAGGATAGATAGATCAGATATTGGTGACAATTTTTGTAGTGTAGTCCAACTACTGAGAAGGAACTTGAGCTTGAAGCTCAACTTGTTGAAGCAAGGAGCATTATATAATAGCAGGTAATGTTTTATGCTCTTGCAATTAGTAGATCGTTTTACTATAATGAAAAATAACAAAAGCTTATTTACCTTCTTTCCTTAATTTATTTAGAAATGCTCTTCCTTAGATGTTTTCAATCGAACCAACAAAGCCTTTTTCTATATATGAAGAATGTTTTGTACCCCAACAGAGGAAACATGGCCAGGGGTCACTTTATATGCTAACCTTCAAACCTATCCCAAATTTAAACCAACGGTACCCAATTTTCACTTCTCAAATGAGTTATTTTTCACCAATTGTCCTGTTAAAGTTGACTCTTGCTTATATGCTTCTCTGTGCAACTGTGTAAGGTCTGTCATCAATTTTTCATAAAAATCTCGATTCATTCATATGGTTTTGTTTAAAAATCTTAGTTTCTGTTAATGTTGCTAGCTGCTATGGCAGAGCAACATTAGCTTTTGCTTTAAGGTGATAGTATTGTTTTCTGATTTAAAATCTCAATTTCTGTTATTGTTGCTAGCTCCTGTAGCAGAGCAACATTAGATTTTGCGTTGACGTGTTAGTATTCATTCCTATGTTTGTGTATAAAACTCAATTTCTGATTTAAAGAATGATTTATACTACACTACAAGGGTGGAGATTTATCTGTAGTTTTTGATATCCATGACCTTATGAGATTATGTTTTATGGTTGTTGCTTGTAATGCTATCTATTTTATCTTCCCCCCAATCTATTAGATTACCCTATTTCTCAGACCTTGCACTGCACCTTGAAACACTACTATTGGAGACCCAAATTATTCTTAAACTTTTAATTCAAAGGCAGACTTTAACAACTCATTGATAATGTTTAAGTTGATACTTTCTATTATACAGGTTGTTGTAAGATTGTTGATGAAAGGACATTCAAGCTCTTGTTGTTGACAAATGAACTAAAATGGTCAAGGTTAGTGAATATGCCTTGTTATGTGCTTGCCATCTCAGAGGCACTTTGATAAACTTGAAGCATCAAGGATGAAGATCTCGTTGGAGGACAAGTTGTAAAAGGACAGAAGTTGTGCTATGGCACGTCTCCGTGGTTTGGAGTGTAAACTTTTGTCTTCGATTATTTTTTGTTACATTGTTATGTATTATAGCGGATTGAAAAATGTCTGTTGGTTCTAAGAACATGTGTCGTATCTTTATTTCCGTTGTGAATAGTGCAAGCATACACTAATAATTAGTGATTGTGAATCAATGACTATTAATCGACATTTTAAGTATATTTTTCACAATCTGACTTAATCACGTTTTGATTAGATACAGTAAAAAAATCAAATTATAAAAGTATTAATAGCTAGGAAGATGCTGCCAAATTGCTAGGTCCTTCGGCTAGAGAATTACTTTAATACTAGTCGAGATACCCGTGCTGAGCACGGGTAGCACGGCTGCGCCGCGTGGCAAAATGTGTGTCGTTGTGCGATGGGGTATGTCGGCGAGAACAAACATAGTACTAAACAATGCTATAATAGGTGAGTAATTTTAACTAATTTGACCAATTATGTAGTGACAAAATTAGTATATTATAATAGGTGAGTAATTTTGGGTTTGTGTATCGGTTATATTTAAAAAAAACTTTGATATAGTATTTCTATAAATCTTAATTAATTTTCAAAACCGAGTTATAAAATAAACCAAAGTGACAATACAATAACTTTGACGGTTGTTAAGTTTTTTTATGTATGTGTATACATTATATTAGTGTTCAAATTGGGTCCCGTGTATCAATTATACACGTTTTGGATAATTTTGGTAGTAGAAATTTTATATGGAATTTGTTTATAAAAAAAAAATTGTATAGTATTTTTATAAACTTTTAGTTCATTTTAATAGCAAATATTAGAATTAATCCTCAAAACTCAGTTATCAAAACAAACCAAAGTATTAGATTAAGACAATACAATAACTTTAGCCGTCGTTAAGTTTCTTATGTATATCTATACATTAGATTAGTGTTCAAATTGGGTCCCGTGTATCAATTATACATTCTTTGGATAATTTTGGTAGTGAAAAATTTATACGGAGTTTTTTCAAAAAATAATAAATAAATATAATACTTCCTCATTTTCTATTTAAAATAGAAATTTGGTCAACAAAAGTTGATGTATCTGGTGAAAAAATTGGACCAAGTACATAAATTTTTGTTGACCAAATTGTTTTATATAATAGAACTGGAGGGAGTATTTCTATAAAATCTTAATTTATTTTAAAAGTAAATATCAGAATTAATCTTCAAAACCGAGTTATCAAAACAAACCAAAGTATTAGATTAGGACAATACAATAACTTTGGCAATCGTTAAATTTCTTATGTACATGTATACATTAGATTAGTGTTTAAATTGTGGAGATTTTATATGGACTTTTTTTATATAGTATTTTTATAAACTCGTAGGTCATTTAATTAGTAAATATCATAATTAACTCTCAAAATTGAGTTATCAAAGCAAACAGAAGTATTAGGCAAAGACAATACAATAGGTTTGGTCATTGTTAAGTTTTTATGTATTTGTATACATTAAATTAGTGTTCAAACTGGGTTTCATGTATCAGTTATACACTCTTAAACATTTAATTTATTAATATAATCCGTTAACATATATTGAGATAAGTCCAATCCTCAACACTCAATCATCTTGTTCCTGTTAAATATTACATCAGAAATCACGTAAAAGAATGGCTATCAGAGACACTTCGTCGGGAACCACCGAGCTGGAATTTACCTCCACTGTTGTCTCCACTCCGTCGTAATGCATCTACTTCATCTCTTCCTTTTTTTGGTGGTTCTTTTCTCCACTACTGTCATACTTGCAGCAGCTGCAAGCAACAACAATCAAATGATAAGATTAGATTTAAATTTTTTTTAAAGTAAATATTAGATCTGATTTTGGTGTATTTTCTAATTAAATTTACATACAATACAATGTCTTCTCTCTTTGAATCATGTTTATGATTAAGTTGCATTTTTCATCTCTGACAATTTTATCTGCAGTTTCTTTGTTTAGTAAAAAGAAAAGACTTTTCTTTTGATGAAAATAAAGAGGACTTTTTTGTTGGTAAATAAAAAAAAGAGATTATTTGTTTTATTTTTAAAGTCGAAGAGATTATTTGTTGTTGCTAATAAAAAGAAATTTGTTTAACAATTCTTTATGATTTAACAAAAAACATAAGGTTTGTTGAAAAAATAACAAAAGTTTCCAGCAAAATAAATTAAATAAAAGTAACATAACTGAAAAAACCTTATTAGCTTACCCCATGTATTTTTTCATAGAGATAAATTTCATAATAATTTCATGTGTGTATCCTTCTTTGAATGGAAAAACATAATATGAAAATTAATTCATATTATTAGAAGAAATAAAAAAAATCAGTAACAATATCTTTATTTAAAGAAAAAATATCACCATGTTTGTATGTTTGACGAAGTTGAAGAAGACTATAATTTGTTAAAAATAATATAGAAAAGAAATTAATAAAAAAAACTTAATACCATGTTTAATTATTAATCACCATCTTCTTCCTGTGTCTTTTCAATTTCTACTCTTTCTATTGGAAAAAAATCACTGGTAGAAAATGAAAAAAGAGAGGACAGAAATGAAAAAAAATGGAAATTGTAGAGTGATACCTTGATGCCATAATTTGTTATTGATCTTTGTTGATCACTGACTTCATCGAATGTCTTTTAAGTTCTACGTTTTCTGCACACAAAAAATATCAATAGTAAATGATAAGAGATGACAGAAATGAAAAGAAAATTAGAGAAAGTAAGAATTACAATTGAAGATGAGAAGGAGAGAGGAGAGAAATGAAGAAATTTTTTTTTAGAAAGAGAAGTAAAAGAGGGAATATAAAATGAATTAATGAAGTTTGAGTGAATCAATTAAGAGAGGGAAAGTGAGTGAGATTTGAATTTGAAATTCAAATTGACAAAAATTGTAAAGTTAAAAAAGGACAAAAGTAGAAAAAGTTTCTCCCTTGTATGAAATGATGAATATGAACTTTAGTATAAAAGTTGGAATAGTATTGGGTCAGGGGTAGTGTAAGTCCGAAGTTGGTAAAAAGCTTGACATTGCATCTTGACACTTGAATATCCAATATTACCCTTTGAAATAGTCATCTATTTTTTTTGGGAACAGGGACAGTTATATAATTTTGGTAGGCATTTGTTTTCTCATATATATATATATTTGATTATTGCGGTAATATCCTAGCCAAATAGTTCCGAAACTTAAATTTTGAATAGCATTTTGCTAAGTATTAGTTTTAAAATAGTTAGGTAGTTCAAAATATTAGTTGCCAATTAGCTAGGATATATTTTGGTAGATAATTTGCCGTCCAATCCATGCTACGGCCAGTATGTCAGCTAAATCACAACTAAATGGTAGGTAAGTGAGTTTTGCTATAAATTAGCTGCGTGTTAGCTACGATTTGTTTTGTATCAAATCTGTGATTTTCTTGTAGTGATAGATTTCTGCTCTTCCCCTAACACAAAACATTCACGCCATGCCCAAAATGCCTATGCAGTGTAAAATAATGCGCAAGTTAAGTTGAGTGGCGTGAGATAAGTGGCGCATAGTGGCTTTTTTTAAAAAAAAATTATTTACTATTTTCAAATTACTTTATTTACTTTATTCTAAAATATTTTATTTACTTTATTCTAAATTATTCGTTCACTTTATTCTAAATTATTTATTTTCTAAACTATTTGTTCACTTTATTCTAAATTATTTATTTGCTATATTCTAATTTATTTATGCACTTAAAATAAATTCGAAATTAGAAATTAAATTCGATTTTATTCTAAT
>Ga0228711_1010629_pt1 | contig 12028 bp, 5 predicted proteins | sample MedpolnodulmetaG_2_FD_177996 | JGI IMG/M metagenome (GOLD analysis project Ga0228711, IMG submission 177996) | Root nodule microbial communities from Medicago polymorpha collected in Santa Monica, California, United States - brown nodules | ecosystem: Host-associated > Plants > Roots > Nodule...
TCTGTCTCATTTGCAATGACTATTAACAAGAGTCAGGGTCAGTCTTTAAAAAATGTTGGTGTCTATCTACCGTCTCCTGTTTTTTCACATGGACAATTGTACGTCGCAATATCGAGGGTTACTTCAAGGGATGGTTTAAAGATACTGATCAATGATGAAGACGGTCAAGATACTGATGTGACATCTAATGTGGTCTACAGAGAAGTTTTCCGTAACGTGTAACACTTTGTTTTGTAGTATTGTTTTTATTTCATATCGATACTTTTTCTATTTCGACAGACGTTGGATTTTCTTTTCGTCAATAAATTATGCCATCAAATTTATATGTCATGTTACCATAACAGGGTTGATGTCATGGAAATTGTTTAATATTGTACATTAAAAACGTTTGCGGCAATTAATTTTATGAACTGAATCATACTATTTTTTCGATTCAAGTAAAGTTTTTACTTTCTTATTTCCGCTGTATTTGTTCTCTTATATGACCCGAGCGTTAGCACGGGTCAATGGTCTGGTATAAGATATAAACATTAATCATATGAGCTAATAAAATATTATCGGTTATTTAATCATATGATCAAATTGATGGATTTTTTTACCAAAGAGGGATGCGAGTATAGTTTATGAACCTTAAGTTGATTTTAATAGTAATGAATCAAATTAAAGATAAAACAATACTTTTAAGAACTAAATTGATTAGTTCAGAAATCCTAACTTGACCGATGAAAATGTAAAAATCGTTAAGCAGAACACCATGATTGGGGTCAAACTCCAACTCTTTCATTTACATGTATGTGTGTCTGAGTTTTCTCGAATTCAAAATTCACCGATGTCTTTAAAAGAAGTAAATGTAAATACATTTATAGAACGAATATATCTTCCTTATCTTAAAACGATCCCATCTCCCTAAATTTTTGTAATAAAAAATGACCAATTTGATTTGAGTGAGTTAGTTAATTATTATTGTAATATTGACTTTGATGGGTAATCGAACAAACAAACGTGTAAGTTGGTTCCATTAGGACGGCGCCTAATCGCTGCATAAGAAAATTTCCAAAACAATAATAATTGACTATTCCAACTATACATAGTGATCAAAGAAAAAGAAAAAGAAAAACCCAAATCCTCAATTCTCATTTCTCACACGCAACGCAACCTTTCGATTCCTTCCTCTTCCTCTTCCTCTTCCTCCGCATTATCGTTGCCATGGTTGCAGATTCCAAATCCAACCTCTCCTTTGGTCCAACCTTCGCCAGCAGTGCTTTCTCCGCATGTTTCGCTGAGGTAATCTAATCATCATTCATCATTATTTACATTGCTTTCTTGTGGTTGTCATGGATCTGATCTCACTTGTATTTCAATGGAATGGAATTGCTTGTTCTAAGTTCTTCTTTGGTATTAGTTGAGTTGAAAATTTGATGATCAAGTGAACATTTTTGTGGAATTTAGTTGAATTATGTTTGTTTATTCAAAAGGGTTAACCTCAATTTGTGGCTACCCAAGGGATCTTTTAAGAAAACATTATGGTCACACTTATGTGCTGGCACCTATGAAGCACGGATACTGACACCGGACACGACACGACACAAACATTGACACAGCTAATAATTTGAAAAAATCACATAATTTAGTCTAATTACAAGTGTCGGTCACGACACATGTCCGACACCGAGACACGCCTAATCCAAGGTGTGTCCGTGCTTCATAGGCTGGCACGGAAGTGTCATGTGGCAGATTTCTGTAGGGGTTGGTCTACTGTGGGGTTCTGTTCCTAGTCTTCCTCTGTTTGGCTGGGGTTGGGTGATCCTGATAGGAGGACGTTGGATGGTTTTCTGATGTTGTTTTAGTTTTCGATCTTGTTTTAGTGTGGGAGGGATCCTTTGATTTTGTCATCGCCTGACTTGATTACTTCCTGTACTCATTATTTTTATATTATATATACTACATTTGCCATTAAGAAAAAGGATATTTTATGGTGTGTTATCTTTGGTACTGTTTTGTGAATGAAACGCACCATATTGTTTGTTAAATATAATAAGAGATGTGAGGGACCTTGGATCACCTAATCACCTGCTGTAACTGCTTCACACAGTAGTCGATCTTGCCCGTAGAAAAGTGATCCAAGGGTGTTTGATCTCCCCATTCGTTTCTGATTGGATGGTCGGCAGCAGTTACTGCGTGGAATTCGTTTCTGGATGTGAGGGAGTAAAAACTTGTGTTTTTGTGATTTTTTAGTGACTAAAAGGTATTACAAAGACTAAAAACAAAACAAAAAAGTTAAAATTTTATAGGGATTAAACTTATTGAACCTTTTTGTTTTTAATGCTTTGTGTGAAACGCTTGTGAAGTAAACTTTCTTTGGTATATTATACTTAGATCCCGAACCAGACACATTACTCCATTATTTTTACTTTTGGTTTATCTAGTTGTCATTAGTCAATGGTGGTGGTCAGTCACAATGGGTTTTAACTGCTCAGGTCTGTTGTGGTGAAATGAAAGGATTGTTCTTTTCATTTCGGGTTGTTGCTTCAAATATTGAGGTGGATCAGGAACTTTTTGGTGAGTGGACGCATTGAGACAAAGATATCATTCATCTTATTTGGAAGATTATTAAAGGAATAAAATGGAATTCCATTACCCTTGAGTTTCCTCCACTCCACCCTGTCGATTCCAAGTCTTTCCGATCTATTTTTAAACTCCTGAACAAGGAACTTCCCACTTTCCCTTCATTCCCTTTATATTCCCCTTCATTTCCTATCATCCAAATATATAGAGTATGCAATTTTGCACATGCAAATCTAGCTTTTATTGATTGAACTTTGTTGACAGCAAAGTTATACTTGACAAAATCAAATACTCTTTTGAATTATCTTCTATGGAAACAGCTTCTGCATTGTGGTAGCTTTATTTAGTGACAGTTTTTCTTAAATAAGTCGAATTTTGTTCCTGAGTTGCTATCAATGTAGATTGATTTCACTAGTTATATACTTCCACCGTTTCAAAATACATGTCGCAATTTTACAATGTGCACTATTCACATAGTTTACTTTGATCATATTTTTTAACTAATATATAAATACAAATGTTAGCATGTAAGATATTGTTTGATTTGTCTCAATTTATATTTTCAAAATATCAATTTTTTAATTTTTTTTTATTATATATAATTAAAGATATTAATGGTCAAAGTTGTGTATTGGCATGTGTGCAGTGGTTGACTGCGACATGTATTTTGAAACGGAGGGAGTATCTATTACTGATTACTTTTTGTGTTTCTCATGTCATGTTCATTTGTTAGTTCTCATACCGTTTTTATAAGTACTCACTTATAGCCATATATTGAAGTTCTTGTAACTGATATAGGTTTGTACCATACCTTTGGACACCGCCAAAGTTAGGCTTCAACTTCAAAAGCAAGCTGTAGCTGGTGATGTATCCTCCTTGCCTAAATATAAGGGTATGTTGGGAACTGTTGGAACGATTGCCAGGGAAGAAGGTCTTTCAGCACTCTGGAAGGGCATTGTGCCAGGGCTACATCGTCAATGTTTGTATGGAGGATTAAGAATTGGGTTGTATGAGCCTGTGAGATTCGAATCTTTGTTGCACAAACTTGTTCACTTATTTGAGTTCATCTATATTGTATGATTATTTATCTGCGAGAAGCATGGTGCTTTAACAGGTTAAGACTTTCTACACGGGGAGTGACCATGTTGGCGATGTTCCACTGTCAAAGAAAATTCTAGCTGCATTTACGACTGGTATAGCTCAATGCTGGTAGTTGTGGGAATAATGTTTCTGTATCAGTGTGTGCTATGATATGAGTTTATTTTAAAATGTTGGGATTATGTACTTTTTCCTAACATGTATTTTTGTTTTCTCTACCTTGATACTCACTGCCTATAACTCTTCAATTTGTTACATCAACAGGTGCTGTGGCAATTATGGTGGCAAATCCAACTGATCTTGTCAAAGTAAGACTTCAAGCAGAAGGAAAATTACCTCCTGGTGTTCCCAGGCGCTACTCTGGATCTTTGAATGCTTATTCGTCAATCGTGAGACAGGTCTATACATTTAACCTAACATGATTTATAAAAGAGAAATATGTATTTCATTTGTTTTAGTTTTTAAAAATCTGCATTTAACACTCAGGAAGGAGTTCGAGCTCTATGGACAGGGCTTGGTCCCAACATAGCAAGAAATGGTATTATCAACGCTGCTGAACTAGCTAGCTATGATCAAGTGAAACAGGTAATTTATAGTACTACTGGTGACATGCATTGTGATTTGCGTTGCATAGTATTCGTTTTGTAGACAATGTTGAAATTTTTTTAATAACTAACTATGTTTTTATGCAGACTATTTTGAAAATTCCGGGGTTCACCGACAATGTTGTAACTCATCTCTTTGCTGGCCTTGGGGCAGGGTTTTTCGCTGTCTGTATCGGCTCCCCAGTTGATGTGGTAATTTTCAAGTGGTTACTACATAGACATTATTGACTTGGCTTCATCAACATATAATATAACTGTTTTACAATTTAATATGAATTTGTCTCTAGTTTCCCTGTAATCAAACCATGATTAGATGAGAATCCCAGAATGATTACACAATGGTAGAATCAGTTTGCTCTTGTAACTTATTGAAAAAAATATTGTCATTGACAACAGCTGATCTCTTTATGATCCATTAAGGTGGATGTATATAATTACTTTTTTACTGTTTCATTTTCATATTGGGTGAACAAGATGAAGCGAGCTTCTAGCTTGTTCATTCTTACCATTCTACTAATAATTCTGATGTTCTATCTTCCTTTTGGTGAATATGCAGGTCAAGTCGAGAATGATGGGAGATTCTAGTTACAAAAACACCCTTGATTGCTTTGTCAAAACCTTAAAGAATGATGTATGTTTTCTTCCAGTGTTACTATTTTGCTCTGTTATAAATATTAACCGTCATATTTGGTTTTGGTACAATCACTAAATTTATGTAGATCCTTTCCTGTTAAGATGGGTGTATAATTTTTTTTGACCATTTTATCATATATAAATGTATTTGGTGTTTTTCCCAAAGGTGTAGCCCAATGGTGTGAGTGGGACATCAAATAAGTTTTAAGAATGAGGTCCAGAGTTCGACCTCTGCTGCTAACAATTTTCCCTTTCCTTTCACAGACTAACCACTGACATTTGCCTTTAAATTTTTTTTTATCTAGTTGGTGTAGTACACAAGCTTAGCAGGCTGAACTTACATGTCACCTTTTATTTTATTTATTTATTTTGGTTGGTTTATGTGTATGAGAAAGTGGACATTTCAAGCCTTTTCTCTGTCATTTACCTTTAAATTGAGTCAAACAAGGGGCTATTTATCAAAGGGTTGTCCTTTATCATAACTGATTGGTTATGTAATTTGATGTTTCTCAGGGACCCTTGGCGTTTTATAAAGGGTTCCTCCCAAATTTTGGACGGCTAGGATCTTGGAACGTGATTATGTTTCTAACCCTAGAACAGGTACAATACGAATACTCTTCTACGTTTCTCTCTGTTTTTCCGTTTCATGATAATGGCATAGCCATATACTCCAAAAAATGCATTCTGGGTCTGTTTGGGTTAAGTAAACATACATACTTTAGCTATTGATTTGTGTTTGTAACTTTTCTCACATGTTTCTCTCATCTCATGCAGGCTAAAAAGTTCGCCAAAAGTTTACAGTCGTCATGAGCTCAATCAATTTCATGGAGTGGTTTCTATGGGGACATTTTGCAAATGCAAATGCAGTTGAAATTGTAGAAAATAAAGTCCTTTCTTCATTTTACTAACTAGGATGTAGTCAAACAATTTTTTCAGAGGAGAAAAACATGAAAGTTCAACAAATGAACATATTTCAATGATACTAGCTTTTACGATTGCAATCTCTTTTGTAGGATTGCATGCTCTTTCCATGTAATAATTCTCTTCAAATTTTACTACGAACGTTGTTGATCGACATGATATGAGATTCTTTTCAAATTTGTTGTGGTCAAGTCTCAAAACCAACGCATCCAAATTATAGTCACTTTGGATAATCAGATTTCAGCAAAAAAAAATTGAAACATCCAAATCAGATAAGTGAAAGAATTAAAAGCATCCACATTAGAGTTTTTCTATTTTATATGCTAGGATCTGCAATGAAAAAATAATTAGATTTCGTTGTTGATTAATACATCCTCTTTCTCTGAATGTAAAATAAACAGTCATCTATAAATAAAGTGTATAACCAAATGCATTAAAGCATTGAAACCAATTTTCCTCTATAAGCTATCCAAAATGAGGACTTATTCATTCAACACACGAATTCAATCAAAAATGATAACCCAACATCAGCATTCCCTAGTTATGGCAGCCACGGATTCGACTCATTTAACAGATGGATTGAACCAAACCACAAAACGGGAGAATTAATCTACTGAAAAAACGAGGGTTTGGGATCATTAAGTCACATGACTTCAACTTCTTCAACTGTGATAAAAACGAGGGTCTGAAATAACTATCCTTGTTATCATGCATATAAACTACAACAGTGATAAAATAACACAAACTGCAGCTTATTAAACCATCTCTAGATATATGTCCATGAACTTAAAAACTGGGTGAAGTGAAAATTGACCATTAAGGAATCAAAAAACAAAGGAAGGAAATTTTTATTAAGGAACCAAAAACAAAGGAAGGAAATTTTTACAGATCTGGATAGTCCAAATTAGAGGGATGCAACGCAACAATGTACAATATATCACTACTCTTATGATTAGCCATAAAAGAAATTTCAATCGTGTACAAAATCTGATTGGTGTTTAATCGTCTCAATATCAAAATCTGATCGGTGTTTAATCGCCTAAAAATCAAAAACTAATCAACTAAGCAAATCTACAATCACTATTGGCAATGTGTCCTATAAACTTAAACTCAATGGTGCTTAATATTAACCAAATGTCTACAATTACAAACACAAAAACTACTAAGCACAATCAACAATTTAACCTAACCAATAAACACAGAACCAACTATTTCACTCAATCTATAAAAATAGTACCGATTCTCTACACCACAAATCTAAGCGAAATTCAAGCCACGAAACATCCAACAGAGTCAAATATATCACATAAAATCTCGATCCATTGACAAAAATATATTAAAATACAAAAACCATATGTCATAAACATAATCCAAAAGAGTAACATATCTCAAATTTATCAAGATTATCCAAAACAGAAACTCAACAACAAAATAAAAGTTCAATAGTTCCTCAAATTTTATATTAAAAAACATAGAAAAAAGAAACAGATCAGTGTAAAAAATAAAAACTCCTCAGTACTGAGGGATTTCAATAACTCCACCATTGATCTTTTGCTGCAAATCTTTTGGATCCTTTCCATCAATAGTGCATCCAACGGAGCGACACGTCCCCAGAATCTCCTTCACAGCTCCAGCAAGCTCCTTCGCCATTGATCTCGTCTTCATAATTCTCATGATCTCGATCACATCATCAAACGAAATGCTTCCAACGTGCTTAATATTCTTGTTCTTCTTCCGGTCACATTCAGGTTCCTTCAAAGCCTTGATAACCAACGCCCCTGCAGATGGAACAACCTCAACCGTAGCATGACGGTTCTGAACAGTGAGCTTAACAGGAACCTTAACACCCTTCCAATCTTTTTCCGTCTACTTGGCAATATCTTCCGCTATCTTTTTTGGGAGAGAGACCGAGTGGACCAATCTTTGGAGCGAGTGAACTCGCTGCTCCGACTTGGCCACCGGTGACTCGGACATAACGGTGTTGATTTTTGAGGGGTCGGAATTTAGAGACATTATGGCAAGGTTTTCAGAGGGATTAGGGTTTGAGACAAAAGGAGTGAGAGTGTAACAAAATAGCAGAGACTAGAGATATATATAGTATATGAATATGATTAGGGTTTTCGCATGGTTTCTTTTACGGTTTTTGTTTGTTTTTTTCCTTCATATGTTTCGGCCCAATTTGTGCATGAATGTGCGTGACATGCTGTCAAGACTCTAACTTATTTTTTGGCAAATAATTGATAATTTTTTGACCGGAATTTCTATTTAGTATTCCCATTAATTTTATATATTATATTTGGAAATTTTAGACACATTCCATTATGTTAAATTAATTTATTTGTTGTGCTCGTGAGCTTAGCTCAACTGCTAGGGACAATGCATAATATATGTAAGGTCTGAGGTTCAAACCCCGACCACCACAAAAATAAAATTTAATTTATTTGTTGGGCTTCGACCTCTTTGTAATAAAGAAAATAAACTAATTAATTTATCTGTTACAAAATCAATCTAATTAAGAGAAAGATAGAGAATAGTGGAGATGAAGGAGAGAAAGAGAGAAGAATATGAATTTTTATTATGCTCTTCAAAGTGTATTTATTGCAATTTTTATGGGTATTACAATGTTAGATGACTCACATTTATAGGTCACAAATATCGTAACTTTGCAAGAATATATAGATCCTCCTCTAAAAAAAAGTTAATATATAGGTCTTAATATAATGGGTCAATGACTAATTATGAAGCTAAGAGCAATACTACTAGGTGGAAGTCATTTAGTCAAATAATGGAATACAAATTTATAGTGGGCCGCAAGTTTTCGAATTCTTTGCATTCAAATCAAGAAAACAGTTAAAAACAGAAAATCAAAAAGAAAAGTGTATTGCATGATAAAAATATCAATCCCATCAGGATTAGTGTTGATTAACAATTACACTTTTCATAAGTTGATTAAAAAGATTGAATTTTTAGGTTTGTGATTTCATCAAAATGATCATTCCCAATTATATTTGTTTTCTATGAAAATCAAAATTTTAAAGGTGTGGTAAATTAATGTAACCTACATGTGTGTTTTGAACCAACGAGACATCCTATTTTCTTAAAGCAATATGGTTGGCAAACCAGTTAAGCTTGATTACCCTGTATCACCTCACGAAACTATACTATTTTCATGTTTGGAATCCCATGTTTTATCTTATAGGTCTGGCATTAACCTTCACCTTTCATTTCATCTGTTGATGTCTAAGATCATGTATTATTTTGTTACGATTATTCAATCTTATTATGCTTGTATAACTACTAGAAAAGTTTCAAATACCGACGAAATTTAGAGAAAGATTTTATTCTATCTCTAATAGAGATGGAAATTGAGACCGAATTTAATAAGTCGAGACATAATTTAATTCTTATCTTTAGAGACGAACTTTAGACACGGATTATATTGTCACAAAATTATTCAGTCTCAAAATCCGTCTCTAACGGTCAAATTCTTTTTTTATCTAATTAAAAATAATTTTTTATCTTTTCGTTCGGGCCATGTCTAATTTTCACAAGGCTCCAAAATCCAAGTTCACTTGGCTCCAACATTCCCCCCAATATCATTTTCAGGAAACCCCCAATTTTTTCATCCCTCCACTTCAAATTCACAAAAGCCCTAAAATGACAATTTCAAATCCCTTCCTCTCCAATTACACAGCTTGCAATAGATCTTCTCATCTCAGTTCCAATCCCGATTCATGTTCATCTTAGTTCCGCTCATTATGATGAAAACAACAATCCCATGACGCTTTTTAAATTTGAATTTTAAACCAAACGAACATTACTCTAAAAAACTTATTAATTTTCAGCTAATCATAACTGAGAATTAGATAGGTAATTACTTCATCTCCCTGTGGATCAATATTTTTATTGCTCGATAGAACCGTACACTTGCGGATTCCTATCAAGTTTTTGGTGACGTTGCTTTATTTCTCACAAACATTCGTATCAAGTTTTGTATTTGAATTCTTCTTGTATGAATTTTTGTTTGTGTCCAGCTGAAAGGTGAGTTGCAACTTTTTAGTATTGTATCGGGAAAAAAAAATAAAGGCTAGATTTTATGATGAATTTGTGCATGTAAACAAAACCTTTTGCTCTAAGTGTTTCACTAAACCCACATCAGTTTTATTGTGAACCCCTCTCTTTTAGAGATTCACAAGGTTGCAGACTTTGAGTAAGTATGTGTATTGACATTTTAAGGAACAATAAGAACTTTGGTAGTAAGCATAACAGTAAAATTTCACAAAAAAATAGTATAAGTTAGTGTGGGGAACAAAAAAAGGTCGTAATAAGGTGTAAGAAAAAGGAAAGGAGGGGGGGTATTTTTTTAAGGAAGATAAGTAAAATCAAGGAAAAAGCCATTGTTTTTTTCATCAACATTAACACTGGTCGTGCTCACTTTAATTGAGGTCGTACTCCCCTGTGTCGTAACAAAACACACGAACGTGCGCCCGACAAACACGGTCGTGCACCCCTCTCGTCAACAAAATATGAACAAATTTTGAAAGACAACATGGTCGTGCACCTCACAAGCACGACCGTGCACGTTATGTAGTCATAAAAAGAGGTTACAAACTCTTGGAGTTTTCTCATTATTGTCTTGTAATCCAAGTTTAATGATTTGTCTGAGGATCTAGGCTTTAAATAGGTCCCTTATCAGACTTGTAACACAACTTTGATTGTTTGTGAACTTACTCCAAATTGAAATCAAAGTTTTACATTGTTCTAAGTTTATTGTTCTTATTTTTTCAGCACTTTATTTTTCAGCACTTTAAATTTCTAGTTGTTTTTTTTTCATTCCTTTATATTACATGTCTTTATATTTTAATCCATTGTCTACTATGATCATGAGTGAGTAGACTCTTCTAGTCTTGAAATTGTTGGACTAATCTAATGATTGAAACGTATTCAACCCAAGTCTATACTCTACTTTGTATTACATGTGAAGTTTGATATTGTTATTTCATGATATCTGAAATATCAAATGAAGGACTGAAAGGTGAACTTTGATATTGGACCAAATGAGATTAGACAATATAAACAAAACATGAGAATAGTTTTGTGAATCTAGGGATAATAAGGTTGCAGTTAAAGGGTCTCAATGATAATCAACCATGATAATAGGCTTGATTATTATTGAGCCTTCAATATGCTAATGATACTCTTTTTATAGGAAAGACAATGATGGAAAACCTTGGGCCATTAAGACTATCTTAAGGTTTTTTGAGCTTGCCTCAGGTCTTCGAGTTAACTTTTCTAAGAGTTGTATCATGAGAATTAATGTTGATGCGTCTTTCTTATGTCTGGTTGCAAATTTTCTCCATTATAGTCTTGGTTCTGTTCCTTTTAAGTATTTGGGTCTTCCAATTGAGTTCATCTTTGCTCCATTTACTTTTCCTCAATTTACCCCATTTCAAGTTATGGATGTGTGACATGTGAAAAAAATAAAATCAATGGCTGTGATTAAATGGCTTGGAAAAATCAATTCTTTTAATGAGGAAAAGGAAATACGTGCGCTCTACTATCAAACTCTTCTTCTTCCTTTCTCAGACAACTTTCCACCTTCCTCCCCCATAATCATCGAAGCCACCTCTCCTTCCCACCGGCTCCGCCGTCATCTCTCCCTCTCTCTCTCGCCACTGCACCTCTCTCTTGGTCTCCGTCAGCATTGTGAGCGAACCCCACCATCCCGCTACCAACACTAACCAACCCGCCGCCGCTGTCTCCGACCATCCTAGCGTCGCTGCCATTGTTGTTGATCAAGGTAATATAGTTTGCCGTCTCTATTTTATTATTTGCCGTCTCTTTATTACATGATGTTGTTTTACTGTGTTGATGAAAAATTAGTTTCCTGGTTCACTTACGTGATGCTTCACTTACATGATATACATATATATAGCTTTATGGTCACTATGTGTATAACTTTATCTAATCACCATCTTTTCCCCCAATGTTTTTTTAATAGTAACTAGATTGATGACCCGTGCGCCGAACGGGTCTTATGAGCTAAAATCATTTCAAAATGTATTTTGTTTTAGTGGAATAGTTATAATGTTGATTTTTTTTTAAGGATAGTTATAATGTAGATTTGAAAATACTTAAAACCCAATTAATATTTTAATAATCAAGGACGAACGGGTCTCATCGGCTATAATAGAGACCAATAAATC
>Ga0228711_1010631_pt1 | contig 12025 bp, 12 predicted proteins | sample MedpolnodulmetaG_2_FD_177996 | JGI IMG/M metagenome (GOLD analysis project Ga0228711, IMG submission 177996) | Root nodule microbial communities from Medicago polymorpha collected in Santa Monica, California, United States - brown nodules | ecosystem: Host-associated > Plants > Roots > Nodule...
AGATCCAAAAGGCATTATGTCACTAACCACTAAATAATATGCAAAAGACATTGAGTCATTAACACTAAAAATACAAAACTAATAGAGTCAGGGAACAATCTGAGAAACGTTTGATAAAAACAGGAACCATTTTGAGTTATTAATAGAGTCATCGACTAATTTGAGAATTTGGTACAAAGGTAGGGACCATATTGATAGTTTACTAAAAAAAATTATACTTATGTGTACTTTTTAATTTTTTTAATATACATGTGTTACAAAAGAAAAAGCTATATTTTTTTTTATGTGATGTGTTATCTATATTTTCTTTTTATTTTTTTATTTTTTTAAGAATGATTGGAGGGAAAATTTGTATTTTGGTGAACAAGTTTAGAGGGAAGATTGCCACCAAAAATTTGATGTTGTTGAAATATTTATGAAATAATAGAGTAACGCTCCAAAAATGTCCCCAAAAATATTTAAGGGGACAATTAATGATTGTTACCAAAGAAATAATAGAGTGACGCTCCAAAAACATCCCCAGAAGTATCTAAGGGGACGATTTCCAGGGGTTGCGAATTTATTTCTAGCAACAATCAAAATACGTTGCCTTAGGGACTTTTAGGGGACAATTTTTGCACGTCCCCTGAAAAAGTGTTGCCAGAGACAACAAATGGTGTAGTGTGTATTGAAAAAGAGAAACATGGTTTTTCGAGTTTGTTACAATTTAAAAGTCACTAATAATTTCAGTTTTGATTTTAATCAAAATCAATATTTCATATAAAATATCGTTCGTAATATACACATGCTACAGCAAAAAAAATAAAGGGAAGATTGACGTGTGAATTCCTGTCTTTCCGCTAGTCTTTCATAATTAATAAGGGAACAATAATAATCATAAACATAAACAAATTTTGACTATATTAAATGAGTATTAAAAATATGTTATGCCTTTATGGAAAAACAATAATCATAAAGAAAAATAAAATTTGACTGTATTAAATGAGTGTCAATTTTTTTTTTTATACCTTTTTTGAAAATTATTAAATATCTGTATAAAAGATAATTTCTTTGTAATAATAATTTTTATAAAATAAACTATAATTAATATCTTGTATATTTAAACGTGTTTTTTGTTTGAGAGTGTACAAAAATGTTTGGGCCAACAAAATTATACCTATTAACCCATCTTGCAATCTTTAGAGACAAAGCCCTAAATCTTGTCCTATAAATACATGTGCCTCCTTCAAGAAATAACTCATTATGTATCTTCTGAATACCAAGAGAATGAGTGTTGTGGTGGTGTAGTTTGATCCATTGCATTTTTCTAATCAGAGAAATTACACTTGAGGGATTGAGTACGATCAACCCTTTACTCTCTTCATCTTTTTTCGAGTTTAATTCTTTGATTAAAGAAATTCATTTGATCATCATTTTTCTAGCAATTTATTTGTTGTGCAGATTGTGTAAGGAGTTCTTGTTGTCTCGATTTGATTGTTTTTGCACGTATAATATACCTGATGAATCCTGTTTTTCTGTTTTTTGTTTATTAATTTTGATTCTATGTTTTTAATTTGTTTGATTCATTGCTATCACTTGATGATAGGGTTTTCTTTTGCGATGATTGATTTTTTTTATATTTAAAATTGCAATTGTTTGTGTTTTAGGACTGTATGTATACTACTTCATCTATTAGATTTTTGGCCCCATCTTTATTATTGAGTTTATTTTATATTCTTTAGCCTATTTGCAGATCAACCAGAGGCCTCAAGGGTGATTGTATAACTGCAGTCAAGACAGATGCAACAACATGACAAGTATAGGTTTCCTTTTGATAGCTATCAACATTACTCTTTTAAACTCACTCTCATATGTGACTATCATTTATCTCTCTTGATTTTATTACATAATTGGGAAAAGAGATCATTTCTTCAGCAACTACGATGAGCAACAATTAACTGTCATAGTTGATATCACAACATCTACTTTGTGGTGAAGTGATGATGTTTGCAGTAGAGGATCCATGCTCATAAAATTCCATTGTTTTTCTAAATCTTGGAAACATTGGGTGACTTTTGTGCTTTAAGCACCTTTTGCAGCTTATGTTTTCTTAGGTAAACCAAGATAGAGGACAAGCATCAAGGAGAAGCAACGACATCCCAACTAGGTTGGCACCCCGATGAACTCCCATCCTATACCGCCAAACTCAAATTTTATTAAAAAAAGAAGGGGAAAAATACAAGAGGGGGGACTAGGCCAAAACCCTCGTAAAAAACAGAAAACCAACAAAAACAGACAAAAAAGAATAAGAGTGAAAATAGCAGCCACCTAAGGAAATCTAAACCGAGGTAAACGACACCAATCCGCATAAAATTTTTGCTAAAAATCTGATGGTAAAACTGACACCCATAACAGCATTGATATCACCAAAGAACAACCAAGGACTCGGGAAACACCCTTGTAAATTTGTATCAGCCCACAATTGCCAACAATAGCAATGCAACGATCAGAGACAACAAAAGCATTCACCTCATCTCCCCAAAGAGCCCATAAGTTTGGAAACAAATGACTTCTATCATTCAGACAACTCTTAGTAATTCCAAAATACCAAGAGGGAACATGCGAGAAACTAATCAAAGGTTCAACCACGAAAATATAAACAGTCAAATACATAATTATCATTGATCAGAGGTAACACATGTAGAGCGGGTTTTGTAAGGCTTGCCAATAGTGGTCTTTTTCAGGTGCTGCTTCTGCTTCCTTGTTAACACAGGAATAAAAGGGACTTCCGCATATTTTTGATCATACTCCTTAACTCTGCGCCATAATTCCAAGTCTTGCTGAATTCTAGCGCTAATGTGAATCTCTGTAACAACAGGTAGCGCTGTACCATTCTGAATGCTAATGTCATCTTCAACTTCACCATCAAGAGACCGAGCAGAAGCCTCAAGGGAAGCTACAGGAGGATCCATGGGGCAGCCAACATGTGATGTGCTTCGAGAACCAGGATGTTCAACCTCTTGCTCAACCAAATCATCCGCGTGATTCTGAAAAAATTCAGCAGACACCTCATTCATGTCATCATGCTCAACAGGGGATGCGTGTGGGACACTCTCATGAGCACCCTTGAGACTCTCCACCAGCTCCCGCGGGCGCACATGATAATGCTCCACACCATCGAAAAGAGAATCAGTAGCATCATTAACCGTGGGGATCAACAACTCCTCCGGGGATGTCTGATGCGACCTCATCACTTCTACGGGGTGCACATCAGCGTGCACTATAGGGAAAACAACCTCCAATACAGGTCTAGGCAATGGGAACTCATCGGGAGAAATGCGGTCAAAAACATTATGGAGTGGAAAGCTGAAAGAGTTCGAAGGCACATTTGAAACCGGCACTGACACTGAAGGAATAGGAACCATCTGTGTTTGGGAACCAGGAACTGCCATATGAGAGGTATCCAAAGTTGAAGAAACAACAGGGATCGGTACCATCTGCGCAGTAGATGTCAAAGCATGAGACGGAGTTGGAACCGGAATCGATTGAGAACTGGTTGCCAACGATGAAGGGACTGAAACCCTTTGAGTAGTAGCGACTGTAGAAGTAATAGGAGCTGGGACCCACATCCAAGTACCACCAATGGCCGATGTTGAAGCCCCCCCCACCATGTTGCTGTCGTGTTTGTTTAGGAGGAGCTTCTTCAGCCACAATTAGTTGTTTCCCATGATCATTCTTGTCCTTAGCTGCTTGCGGGTGTATCCAACGACAAGTTGAAACATTGTGACTTATAGAGTAACAGTGATGGCAAAACAAAGGTCTTCTCTCATACTGAACTTCCACCTTAAAGGCGAATCCCTCTCTCTCAACAAGAATTTTGTCATATGCTCTCTTTGAAAGATCGATGTCCACTAAAATCCTAGCATAGTGACCAAACGTACCGTTTCTTGTCAGACCATCAATGTCGATAGGAGTATCGACTGCATTTGCTATCTCCTTCAACGTTCTCTCCCGCCAATACTCCTGCGGTAACTCCACCAATCTAATCCAGAGTGATACATGTGTCTGCTTCTGATGAAGATATTTGAAGTCTTTGGTCCATTGAGATAGACATAACAGACCTGGCTTAAGATTAACGGTGCCTACTGCCCATATTTTGCGTAAATCTTCCGTCGATTCAAAATGAAAATCATAAAATCCTTTGCCTAGAGGCACCATTTTTCAAACTGTCGTTGTCTTCCACAACCCCCCTAATTTGGTACTTAAGTCACGTGCCGAGTAAGGTTTATCACCCTTGTTCAAAGTCAATCTAGCCCGTAACGCATTCTTGCATTCATCGACACCCCGATGATACTCATCTTGTCCGATTTTGATATTGAGTGCATCTCCTTTGATACATGGCAATGGCAATGGGCTGTCATTATTCACATTATGCCCAGATAAAGCAGCTGCAAAAGTTTTCGGTGGAACAGTCGAAGCTTGCACTATTGCTGAAGTTACGGTGTCCGACACACACGGCCAATGGCACGTGTATGCCATCAAGGGCCTGCCAACACAAGACCAAACCCGATTCTATGTGTGAATATTGCGTGACTCAGCCTTTGTAATGCTCAAGAACATCAACGCGACTGCGCAAACTCAATTTGAAGAACCAGGTATGGGTTATGCATCAGGACAGCAACAAAGAAACAGCCGGAAATCTAAAAGGAAATTGTGCAAGCCAAAGACGTTTCTATCAAAAAGCAACCAATCGCTAAAAAAGATTTGTTGGAATTGATCACTCAAAAGCCAAAAAAGGACGTGAATTTGGCAATAAGAATGATGGAAATATTAGTTGATTGGAATTCGGAAGCAATTGAGATACAATAACAACTAGCAAAGAAGTGATTGTTATTCTGAAAATTAAACACAAAATTGATTATACTATAAATTCTCTAAAAAAAAATAATCTCTAAATTATAGAATGTCAAAATCATTTTTCTAATCTATAAAAAATGAGTGATATATTTAATTTACATTTACTAAAAATAATTTTACAATGCTCATATATTTTTATCTCACAGTGGATCTATTTGATGCAATAGAACTACCTTCCTATGAATTTTTATTTTGTAGGTATTCCAATAAAAAAAATGACAATTGTTTATGCACATGTTCCACTCTCATATTAACATTTATGTTTTATTTTTAGAAAATGCATTTTTCTATATGGCATAAACATCTCAACAAATAATACATATCTACTTTAATTTTATAGTCCAAATATATTTTTTATTTTTTTGAAGAATTGTCCAATTTTTATTTTTTTTAAGAAATAGTCCAAATATTTTATTTGTTTGTTTTTATAAATTTCTAATTTAATTTTAACGTAATTCATTTTGTTAACCTACCTCTCTCTCTCTCTCCACTTATATTATTCTCACACCTTTTTTACGGGTTTTATTCATGTTATAATATATTTTATTATTTCTTGTTATGTTGCATTCTTTTTCTCCAACTCTCTTCAACCATTTTATTTGTTGGGGTTTTTTCATGCTTTATAATATTTGTCTTTTTTTTCAAAAATATTTTTCTAATGTCTATGTTATATTTTTTATTTTTGTATAATTATTTCTTTTTTCTACTGAGAAAAAGAGTGAAAGGTACTCATTTAGTCATTTATTTATTAGTATATTTTGAGTTTGTTTTACTATGTTTTGTGGCATATAAGAAAAAAAATGATGTTGAACATTTTCGTATGTCGAGCAACAATAGAAAAAGTTAAACTTATCAATGTTTCTTTCATTTGTTTTTCTTGAATATTTATTTATATATTAAGAAAATTTTGTTGCAGTTATTTTGAATGTCAAAGAAACATTTATCAATTTTGAATTAATTATATATCGTAAAGTTTGTATTATTCTTTGGACTTTATCGATACCTTTTTTTTCCTCTTTATACTTTGAGATTATTTCTTTTTAATAAAGTGTTACTTTACTATGATCAGGGATGATAATAGATGTCCTCATGTATACATAGTAGTTAACTCTCTCTATTTAATAAAAATGATATTTATGTCATTCTCACATTCATATGAATATCCGGTAGACAAGTATTAGTAGATATTAAAGTATTTACAAATATTTGCAAATATCAACGTGTAAAATTATTTTTTATACAAATACATGCATTATTATAAAATAATTGAAATTATGTACAATTTATTCTTTAAATTTCATTATTAATAATTGCGGCAATAATGTTCATTTTACAATTGTTCCACATGAGATTTGAACAATGTCTCTTGAAGTTACAAAGTCAAGTTTTTACCACTAAGCAGACACCTCTTAGACTTATTCCTTTTATTTTTATAAGCCAAAAATATTATACTACACGCTTTCACTTTGACAACAAATTACTAATCAAACAAAAATCATTAATTAGGAAGTTCATTGTATTTAATTTCATGATGAGAAGATTTTTATTTAAGTAATACGAAAATTTTATAATTTTGCTAATTTAATAACGGGTACGGATTCCTACGTGTCTGGGTATTTAAAAAATATTTATTTTATTTTATTTTATGTGTTGATAATTTTACTAAATCCAATTAATTTCATCCGTTATGCATCTTTTGATTTGCATGTACTTAAAATATGTTTTTTATTCTATTTATGTGTATCTATTATATATTTGTACCGTACTGCTACGTGTTCAATTTTATTTACGGATACCATGGATACCAAATTTTACTAATCCTTAATTATATGTCTAACCCGGACAACGCCGGATAAATATGCGCCAAAAAAAATTAAATGAATTGGTTCAACTTGATTTAAAATAAGAATCGGTTCAGTTGAAAAATTGAGTTTGATACGGATTTTTATTTTTTGTTTCAACTCAGTTTGTTTTAAATTCATAAATAATTCAGTTCATTTTGTTTGCTAAAATCACATAATTTATAAGTTAATTTTCCTTAAAAAAAGACAATTGTTTTAGGTACGTCTGGCCAGGTTTTTTCAGCTTCTCTACGTTTTTAAGGAGACATTAGGCCAAACACAATATCAATAAAGTAGCTTCGAAAAAAGTAGTTTTCTTAGAATGCATAAAATTGAATGGAATGAACATTAACCAAAAGTTGTTGAATGTTAATTCAAAAAACTACTTCTCCCCAATTTATTTTACAAGCACCCCTCTTCAACTCACGCGGGCAACCTTTTCTTTTATTTTTTAATATTATATTTCAATTTGTTTTTTTCTTCCATTTAATTTTAATTTATTCTTTTGAACCGGTCCATATAATTTTTTTGTTTTGAAGGAGGTTCCATTTAATTTTATAATCTATTTTTGAGGAAATTTTATTATCTTTTTATCACTTATATATTTAATTTCAATATCATTTAATTATCACAACCTCGCAAATATTTTTATTCATGTTGTCATTGAATGACACCAAATATTTGTATTCCCTTTCTTCAACCTCATAAATATACACACACACATTAGCGTTTCGAGTAATACTTTATGTCCGTATGTATGTTTTTTGTTACGTTAATGCATATAATTATTTTTATAAAATTTTGATTCTAATTAAAAGTACAAGTATATATGCCTAAAAAAATTATACTTATATATATTTTACACATTTATATTGTAACAAAGCATATATTTTTCTTATTAAAAAAATTAAACATATCTTTTTCAATTGCACCAACAATGTAACATATATAACATCATATAATATAAATTCTTATCTTTTTCAATGACACCAACAAAGTAACAAATATAATATCATATAATATAAATTCTTATCTTTTTAAATGACACCAAAAATATGGTATTCTTATAACAAAATTTGTTATACATTGTAATTGGAAAAGAGAAAACAAACTATTATCTTTATATGTACACACCATATGCATATTATAGTTGCAACAAAAGAGCATAGTTGCAACAACAGTACTCCACAACTTTATTCGAATGTGTGGAGTTGAAGATGAAGAGTTTAATAAATGTGATGTTATCTCTGAATATATGATTGAGCGTGACGAAGAAAGCAATATAAATAAAGAAATCGGTTCATATAATCCAGGAAGAGTACAAGATGGAGGCTACATGAATAGAGTTGGAAATCAAATAGGAGTTGCTTGACGGAGAGTAGAAATGTTTGAGTTTGTGATGATTTATGTTTTTTTTTTAATTATGTTTTTAATTTTCCAAATTACTCTGATATTATTTATGTTATTATTTGAGCCTCCTTAAATTATTTCTCCTATTCAAATATTTAACAAGTCCTTTATATGATGATACGAATTTGTATCCGTGTTACACAAAATAAACGTCATTGAGTAAATATAGTAATTGTAAAAAAAATATCTTTTATATTTTAAACATTTTTTCCCTTCAAAAAAATATTTTAAACATTTTTTTATTTATTATGTTAATTCATAATGAATTCAAAGTTTTATATTTATAGACAATGCATAAATATATGCAAGGTCCCAGGTTCAAACCCTGGACACCACAAAAAAATAATAAATTCAAAGTTTTGTACAATATTTTGCCAAACAACATTTAACTTAAAAATAACTTTGGAACAAAAAAAAAATAAAGAAACCAAACAACTTTAGCTTTTTTCTTAAAGAGCTTTATTTTAACTTTGTTTTAAAGTAGCTTTTAGACCGAAAAAAAGCCTAGCCAAATTTTTAGATCTCTAACCTTTTAAATTAATTTTTTTTAAAGACAAAGATTGAATAAAAATAAAAGTTATCACAGACTCAAGGACAGTATTAAGGATAAACAACACAAATTAGTAGGCAGCGGTGAAAGAAGATGTGTTAATGTGAAAATAAAACCTAACAACCCAATACAAAAAATTTGTTTTGGTGTCGATTTTTAGAGAAAAATTGTTTAGAAAATAAGTTATAAATCAAATTTTGGCCGAGCATGTTTTGGTTTTGAAATCGCCTTTTAAAACCAAAAACTCACCACCCTGAACAGGTCCTTAGAGTTGAAAATTTTACCAATGAATGTGATCTTTAACTTCAAATATATTGTTCAAACTCACTCTTAAGTAAATCTCTCTTTTGTAGTCTAATCAGGTGGGCAAAGCATTATTTACCTCTTTGAAATTAAACTTTAAGTATGGGTTTGGAAGAGCGTTTGTGTCAACTTATCGCGTCCCAGTGCTTGTCTAACATGAAAATACATAAGGTAGGAATCGTAGCATCGGAATGAACTGCACATTTGCTTTGTTTTCAACGTGAAAACAAACCGGCAAGTATAGTAAGACAGCTTGAGTTTTCCTTACCAAATATATATAATATTTAAACAAGCCTAGCATTTGCAATATTTTTACCAGTCAAGAATTAGAATCTCACAATGAATAATCGTTATACTGTTATCTTGTGTCTTTACTTCATTCATTGTTCGATATTCTAGTGTACTAGGCGTAGAGGAACCATACCAGTTCGATATTCTAGTGTCCTAAGCGTAGAGGAACCACACTAGTCCATCCCGAACTTGGTGGTTAAACTCTAGATGTGGTGACAATATTGTAGGGAGGGTCCTACACTAAAATACCTCAGCACAGGGTTTATGTGTTATTAAAACACAATACATGGGAAAAAAAGATAAATTTGAGACAGTTCAGATCGTAATGCCAGGACATATAAATTAGGGTCGGATGATTGTTCAATACTCTGCAGAAAAGTTGCTACTGTTCAGGCATCTTGCACAAAATCAGATAAAGGGAACGATGAAGCCACGGTTAATCAGCAAGATGATGTATTCGAACATGAACACAAAGCAGCAATGCAAAATTGGAATTCAATTGACACAAATTTTCCTTAATACATAGTAGCTTGGCAAGAAAGCAAAGCCCATTATTACAACATGGAATTAGGAACTACCCCTCCATATGTAGATGACAAATCAAATACTTCAGTATAACTAACTCAATTGTCATCATTATTATATCTCTATCATTCTCACTAAACATGCAACTAACCTCTTTTAACACCCCACCCATATTACTAAGATTGCTAATTACTTAACTTCAACTGATAAAGTTAAATAATTTAACTCAGGTGCAAGTAAAGAGAAGAATCATCTAAAAGATTAGACAGAAAAACCTTGTCTTGTGTTGATAGTATCCACCATCCATCCTTGTTTTATTCCAATTGCAAAAAAGACCTCAAATTTATCATCAATTTTACTATAACAATGATTTACTTTTACTATTTCAGCTTTGATCAGTACCAAAATCTTTGATCCTTGACAAAAAGGTTCTCCAATACCCATCAACCTCAAATTTCTTAGGTGACAATTCCTTATACTTTGCAAACTGTTCCTTAGCTTCATCATTCTTATGAAGCAATGCATAAATCATTCCCCTGCAAAAATAAGGTCTAAAATCATTAGGATCTTCTTTGATTAATACCTCATACAGACCCAAAGCTTCATCAACATTCTTCCGAAGAAACTGAATCTGAGCCATTATCAACTTCACATCCCTTGCTTCTTTTTCCTTATTGTCTTCCACTGCAACTCTAAGAGCATCTTCCAGCCTCTCAATTACAGCTTCACCTTCTCCGCAACGGTCCATCAAAACCGCGTTTTCGTAAAGCGCTTCGAAGGAAAGCGGGTTTGACTTTAAGATTTCTTCGTAGAAACTTCGCGCGGTGTCTGTGTCTCCCATTTCGGTTGTTAGCCTTGCAGCGATGAATTTCCAATCTGCTTCTTCTGGTTGTAGTGAGATCAAGTTTTTAAGGATCTTCAACGCTTCTTCGTCTTCGCCGAGTTCGATTTTTTGCTGAAGTAAAGACTTCAGAGCTTCAATGGATTCGTTGTTCGTTTCGAGGAATTCCGATAAGGGAGAGGTCATTCCGGCGTCGGCATCGGTGACAACGGCATCAGTTTCGTCGACGACTTCGGTGAGTGTCGGTGGTGGTTCGGCTCTGGCGGGGGAAGCGGGGAATGTGAATGCGGCGGTGGTGGTTGCGGCAGTGAAGAGTGCTGCTCCGGCGAGGGTTTTGAGGTGGTGGAGGATGGGGGAGTTGGAAGATTGAGCTTTGACGGTGATTCGACGGTGGCGTATAGGGCGGAGAGAGGGGAATTGAGAAGGGGTGTTGGTGATGGTGGGATTAAAGGATAGGATGGAGAAAGATGGTGAATTGGGGATGGTGGAAATCATGGTGGAATGGATTTTTTTTCGATTTAGGGTTTGAATGAATGGAATGTGGGTGGAGAGAACAATGTTGAAGAAGAATATGCAATGTAATGAAGACTGAAGAGGGGTTAGTGGTTAGGTTTTTGACTTGAGTTGGGGTTTAAGATTTTAAATAAACAAAGCAAGAGACACGTGGGTTTGGGTGGGGTGGGGGTAGGTGTGGCTCTTATTGATGCTTCTTTTGTGTGGCTTCTCTTCGACCTTTGCTTTCTTTTTGTTTTTACTTTTATCGTGTTAATATACCGGTGATAGACTATTATTTTTCAATCTCAAATTATTTTATTTTATTTATTTATTGATGAAAAACATTTATCCACTGTAAATTTGTAAATGTGTCAGTATTTTTTACCACAATGATGACAAATATATGTCACATGTTTTTATTTTTATCAGTGATAAATATATGTCCTGTGTTTTTATGTATAAATGAAAAATATATTATTGGGTTTTAGATCGTTGTCGATGAAGCGACGCAGCGGCTGTCCTTTCAGTTTTGTTGTGTGTTGATTCTATTGTGGTCGCTGGTTTCGTTCAACGTCGTCGTTGTCTTGTAGAGCTATGGTGTTGACGCGATTATGAGTTAGTCTCGGTCTGTTTTTTGCTAAAAAAAAATTCATTTTTGTTTATTGGCGTTTCTTTTTGTTTTGTTTCGTGGAGATGAAGATGTGTGGTGACTTTGTTTCGACTCTGTGATTTTGCCTGAAAATCTTTGTCATACCCCAATTTTTGACCTAAGGTCTTACATTCATATACCCTCTGATCCAGAATATTATCTGACTTTTCAGAATAAAAATTCGGCAGAGAGGTATTTTAAAATACCTCATTTTTGTTCCGATT
>Ga0228711_1010634_pt1 | contig 12023 bp, 6 predicted proteins | sample MedpolnodulmetaG_2_FD_177996 | JGI IMG/M metagenome (GOLD analysis project Ga0228711, IMG submission 177996) | Root nodule microbial communities from Medicago polymorpha collected in Santa Monica, California, United States - brown nodules | ecosystem: Host-associated > Plants > Roots > Nodule...
CCCATATTGTCTTTTTGCTGCTTTTGCTTCTTCGACAAGCTGCCTATTTTAGTATTTCTGACCTAGAGCCCATGGTTTCTTGTGCAACACTTTAGTGATTTATTTCTTAGGGCTCAAGTCAATGTTAAACTATAAATAGAGCAGCCATCTAGCTTGTATAATCATCTTTTGTTCTTGGAAATAATAAGTGACAATTGTTTCTTTGAATAAAAGTTCATCTTTATTTTCTTTATTTTATTTTATGTTCTTATTCTTCTTCTTGTCTATGTCTACAATGAACGTGAGTGAGTAGACTTCTTTGTCTTGAGATTGTTGGATGAGTCTAATGACCTAATTCATATCAAACCAATCCTCGAACCCTAATTTTATGTAAATCTATTTTCTAATCTAATTTCACCGTTTTTATAATGAATTAACAAGTATCAAACTCATAATGCGACAATGGAGGGTTAGTACTTGTTAATTCATCATCACAAATATCAAAGCGAAGCATCGAAAGAAGAAGTTTTAATATTGGAACAAGTGAAATTAAACAAGGATTGCGAAACATGAGAATAGTCTAGCAAACCTTAAGACAATAAAGTTTTGTTCTTCAAGGATTCCAATAGCAATCAACCATGAAAATAGGCGTGGTTGCTAGAGGAACACACTCACTGAAAATGAAAGGAGATGTGATAGGCTTAAGAGAAACTTGTCTTTAGAAAGTGGGTCCAACATAAAGTTCTAGGTTTAGGGTTTGGTTTGTGAAGGATTTGTCACCATGACGAACCAATAATCCCAAGGCGCTTTTTATTATTATATTTTCTTTTAAAACAAAGTACAAAACCTTTTAACTTAAACTCTTCTCTAATCCTTATTGAAAGTTAATTGAATTCATAACTCCCTGTCGGAACGATATCTTTTATTGCTACATCGGTAAACCGTGCACTTGCGGATTTACTAAATCAGTGAGCTCTAGGGAAGATAAATTCTAGACTCATGGACAGGTTCAAGGAAGGAGGTATTTGATTTTTACACACACACACACACACACACACACACATATATATATATATGCCTATTAAGGGGGAGTATTACCTGAGGGGAAGTAGTATGTTTTACTGATCTACCGTTGAGGGGGAGCATTATTTTTAACTAGTCTGATGATGTCATGATGCTAGTTTATGTGACTGATGTATGGATGGATGTGGGTGTGTTGTGCTTCTGGTGTACTGATGTCTTACCAGATGTTCTGACATCCTATTGTGAGAATTTATTTTTCTTTGAAGTTGGTTGCTTGTGAGAGTATATTTCTCTCAGTTTTATTTTGTGGGAGTTTATTTCTCCCTGGGTTTTTCTATGAGGCTGGGTTCTATCTCTATTCCGCTGCTGCGTATGCCTCTAATGTTCTGGATGATGTTCCAACGTGTCAAATTATGCATTATTTTTGAAGATGTTCTTTTGAAGTAATGTTGAAGTTTGTTACTTTCTTTCAATATGAATTCCTTTGATAAAATGAAAGAAGGTATGACTGTGATATCTCTCTACCTTGTCTGTATGCCCTCAGTTTGTTTTAGTAAAAAAAATTCCAAAGGGGAAGACCGTTGGGTATTTGAGTATTGGCTTCATTGTTGCTAAAACAAATACTCATATATGATGTTGGATACGATGTTCCAACATCTTGGCACAGTTCAGTGTGCCCTGTTTATGTGGCTTGGTTTACGCAAGCTTTATCTTATTAAGGAAACCACGTCTTATTTCTTGTTCACCAAGCAATGTATTTTTGTCCAGAATCCGCTGGGTGATTTGTTCCTAAAGTATAGACAATAATTTGGGATTCCTTAGTGGTATTTTTGGCGGTTCCAAAAGATGTTCCTACTTTTTTGGAGTTGCTATATTTGTTTCTATTTTGTTATGTGAGATCACTGAAGATACTATGAAGATTTTATTCACGTGACTTGTGGTCCAAGAGACTTGTGTTTCTAGAAGAAAGATAATTTGGAAGATATATTTTTGAAGAATATTTGTTTCAATATATTTCTGAATTTCTGAAATGAATATTTGATACAAATATATGTTTGGCCTGAAGGAAGATTTAATTGTGCGAATATATTTCTAGAAGGAATCTTGGCAATATATTTCTGAAGAATTATTTGTTTCAGGATATTTCTAAGAAGAATATTTGATTCAAATATATGTTGCTGCTGAATGGCTATATAAGGAAGACTCATACCCTAGTTTTATTTACCAATTCAATGTTATTGAATTGAGTCTTTTAGGGTTTTATTGTTAAGCCTTGTGCTTTATTTTGTGAGCCTCTCTTTGTGAGGATTATTTTTAGTGTTTCAAGTGGGAATCATTGTTTTTACTAAGTTACTAGTGTGTGTGATAATTAGTTAAGAGCTGGTAGCTATTCGTTATTTTTATCCGTTTAGAGGGTAGAAACTTTGTGAATTAGTTAATGAGTGTTTTGACCCCATTAAGATATAAAGGGTTAAACCCAATAGTGAGGAGCCTATTTAAACCTTAGTCATTAAGGAAATTAGGTCACTTAGAATCATTTGGTCATTTTCACAAAACTTTTGAGAGAGGTAGAGAGAGAAAGAGCTAGAAGAGAAGAAAAAGGGTTTTGAGGAGAGAAGAACTTGAAGAGCAAGAATAGGGTAGAGATTCAAGGAATTGGAGCTAAAGTGAAGCATAAGCTAGGTTTGTGAAGATTTGAGGTAAGGGGGATAGTGTTCATCATAATCTTTAAGTTATAATCTCTTTTCTACTCATATTCAAAAGTGCTTATTTGTGAAAAGTGATTAATTGTGAATTAATTTGGTGAAATTCGTGCTCTTATTTTAGTGTTATGTTTGGGTATGTGAATTTGATAATAATTAAGTTGTTGATGTTGAATTTACATGCTAGTGTTATATGTATATGTATACTTGTGTTTTGCTCAAAATTAGTGAAGTATGTGGTTGTTGTTGTTGGATTGTTGATGAATTCATGGTTACTTGATGTAGTTGTTATGAGATGTTGTGATTGATGATTCATACTATGGGCATTCATAATCATGGAGTTGTGGTGTGAACTGAGTTGCTTTTGAAAGTTTTATGAAAAATGGGTTAATTGATGATTTGTGATGGGATGATGTTTTGATTTCAAGTTTTATATAATTTTGATTGCCCTTTTAAGTTCATAAATGTATAGACAAACCTTGGGGACCAATTTGGGGTCAAGGGGATCAAAATTGGGGGTTTGGGGTGGAAATTAGTGGATTCCCGTACGGGGAAACACCAAGAACAGGGTTGCTGTTCTGGTGCATGTCGCCTGGGCGACAAATGGTGTGCCCGGTGAGATTCGCAGAAACAGCAAACCCCATTTTTGTTGTTTCGGGTATTCGGGGGCTGATCCGAGCTTTCTAAAATGCTTCTTTCAACATGTATGACTAATGTTTATACTATTTAAACTACTGGAACATCTTATGGATTGAGATTGACTTGATTTTGTGAATTGAACTTAACTTTTGAAAAATGTCCAAGAACGTCGATTTTTCCAAAACTCGTTTTTCTCAAGGAAATGGAGTAGGGTTAAGGTTGTATACTGATTATATGATTTCTAAAAATGGTTGTGATTGGTTTCATTAAGTTTTAACTTGTTTTGCTTTAAAAACAGAATTCTTTTGGAAAAGTGATAAAGAGAGACGAACTTTGTGATTTTGATGATTTTGTCGCAGTTGGCCGGTGAAACGCACATGTATACTCAACTGCACTCATATGTGACCTAAGTGTTTACATAGTTGAGGCACTAAAGTTTGTTTACTTGGTTTTGGTTCAATTGTCTCAATTGTTTTAAAGTTGGAAAATGATAGACGAACTTTGTCGAAAATGATTTTAAGACTGAATGTCTTGCAAATCTTTTGTGAATAGTTTGATATGATTGTATGAAGATGTATGAATGATTTATAGATGTTGAACATGATGTTTATCACGATGTGATGTACTTTTCTCCTTTGTTTTGATTGTGAGAAATCGTATGAAGTTGTTGATTTGTGGTGATGTTGTTGATATTGATATGAATATGCTAAATGTCGATTGTTGGTGGTGAATTTATATATATGCTTAATGTTAATATTGAATATGGTGATTGCGTGTATTGAATTATATTGTTGAATTCTTATATGCAAATTTGATGATGATAGTTGTGGTGCTTGCATGTGTGAAAGGTGTTTGTTTTGGTGATGAATTATGTTGTTGAATTATTACATGCAACCGATTGTGATATTGTTGGTGAATGCATATTTGCAAAATGAAGGTGATATAAGATATTATATCCAATGATGGTGAGTTGTTGTTGTGAACATGTGCATAGTGTGTCATATGTTCATGCATTCATAAGTTGTGGGATATAATTTATATCTAGTTGAGGTGATTATGATGTGCTGTTGGCATCATGGGGTGACGACCTAGACGTTGTTGGTGTGATGTGCTGTTGGCATCACGGGGTGACGGCCTAGACGTTGTTGGTGTTGGTACCGCATGCATATATGAGTCATGTCTAGGCGCATTACATACATTTGATGAATTTGTTAAATGTGTCATATTTGATCATGTGTTTGGTGAACTTTGGTGATTTATGGGCATTGGTGAATTTGGTGAATTGTACATTTGGTGATATTTGGTGAATATGTGAAGATGTGTACTTGTTGATGTTTGTTGTTAATGGTGATACTTGCACATTTGATGATTTTAATTGATGATGTTTATTTCGGTAAAAATAATGAAGTATAATTTATATGAATGTGATTTTATGATCTTTTGGTGATGATGACTTTCTTACTATTGCTTTGAAATGATGAATTGTATTTGTTGAGTTGATTAGGCTAAATGGAAATAGGGTGAGTAATCCTTTCATTGATTGATGTTAATAAATGATGAGCTTAAGTCAAGGACTTGATTAGAGCTTGAGTATACTTGCTATGCTATGTTAGAATTGTGATAGCATGATGTGTATGGAATGAGGGACATTATTCATATGATTTTAGTATTCTAGGTGGGATCGTTATGTATATGTGTCATGCATGAAATCCTTGAATGCTTATGTTTGTTATTCTTGATTATGATTGATGTGAAGCTAACCCCCAGTGGTCTGTGGTGGACCGCCTACCTATTTGTATGAATGGGTAGACGGCGTGCAGGATTGATCTTTTAGCTTGCTTGGTGAGTTGCTTGAGGATAGCGGGAGCTTCCTCTGTTTATCTGTTTAGAGTCTTAGATTAGGCTCTGATTAGGATGTCAGTCTTTATGTTATCTTGGATTGGTTTATGTTGTTGAGATTTTACCCATATGTCGGGATTTGGAGATTTTATATGGTGACGTATGAATGAGTTTATGACATGTATATTTTGGAGATGTATGTTATATATCTGCTGCGACTTTTGAGAATTTTATATTGCACGTTGTTTTTGAGTTTTATTGGAGACGTGACGTCTATTTCTTGAATATTTGTATTATTCGCGTGTTTTATCGCTTTAATAGAAGTGGAGCGTTACAATTTATGTTTGAAGGTAACTTCATCTTTTTTAGTTGTAATCAGATAATCACAGGGGTTGTGATTGATTGAGGGAAGTGAGATGGGATCTCAGATTTAGGAGTTCCTAGGTTGAAGTCAATACGGGTAGGTCCTAGGTCTAGAGTTGTAAATGAGGAGTTTGCTGAGAATTTAGAATAAGGACTACACTAGTGGATTTCATTCCTGGCTTGGTAGCCCCCATATGTAGCTCGATGTTGAAACATCTTACTCGACATTCTGTTTGTGTCTGATGTTGAAACATGGTATAAAACATCTGAAAGGTAGCCCACGAGAATCTCACAATCATTCTTCCTCCTTTTCATAGTTTTAAAATTCGGGTCGGACCGGTCCAACCGGGAACCGGTGTCATTACTGGTTCGAGCAGGTAGTTGGATCGAGTATGCAGTTGAACCATGACGAACCAGTAAGAACCTGTCGGTTTCCGGTTAAACTAGTGACTTGGTGGTTTTTTAATCATATCAGTTTTTTGCACAAAAAACAGGAAACTACAGTTCAGTATTTTGTGGAAACCAGAGTTAAAAAGAGTTGCAGTTGCGTCATAGATAGATAGATAGAGAGAGAGATCATTCAACTATGAAGATGGAAGAGAAAAGAGAAATCTCAGAGTATGATAGGCTAAAAAACTGGAACAAAAAAGAGAAATGAATATGAATACCTTTGCGGGCAGCTGTTAGTGTTGCCTTACCACTATTGAGGTTTGTTATTGGTGTTCACTAGTTAGTAATGGACCAGTGGTATTATAGGCCTCTCAAGATAAGCCTAAATTTTTTTGAAACTTGTTAACTAACGATAAAAAATGTGTTAGCTTCTGGACAAAAACAAAAGTAACAAAACTTCATGTGAAAAGAAACCAATACAAAGTATTGATATATTTTTTTTAAATCATTTTTATATTTTGGTTTTCCATGGCTTGAATATTCAATATACTTTTAATTAGTGACGGTGCCTTCTTTACCATAAAGTATGGTGTCTTTGAAGGATTCAAATGATCTCAGTAGAGCACACAACAAGAGTAGAGTTTTGTCTTCATCCTCAAGATGCACCTCAATATTCTCTAAATCAACAAGGATTTTGTTGAACTCCGTGAGTTGCTTCATGACGGTCTTTGACTCTACCATCTTGAATGAGTAGAGTTGTTGCTTTAAGAATTGCCTATGAGCCAAATACCACATTGATGCCACCGTAGGTTCCTTCGGGATATCCCTCAAAACTTTATCCCCGAGGCACAAGACAATAGCACTTCTAGCCTTGTCCACCATCTCGGTCTTCTCCGCTTGTGACATGGTGACCGGTAACACACCTTCATCCTTTAAATCTTGTGCACACTTTTGTTGTATCAAAACTGCTTCCATATTGACCTTCCATAATCCAAAATCGTTACTTATGGTGAACTTCTCGATATCCCACTTTGAACCCATGATACCTTATTATCAATTTGATCATTGCCCCACGATGGGCGCTAATTGTTGTGAATTGGTTTAAAAATCACACCAATAAAAACTTGATGTGTTGAACAAATTAACCAAGCAACCAATATAAATGTGGGTAACAGTTATAAACACAATCAAAATTTGAAACCGTGCGAGAGAAGAGAAAGAACACAAGCAAGTTTGTTTACCTAGTTCGGTCCAATACTAACCTACTTTGGGGAGAGAGCAGCTCTCCGTTCCATTATAATTTTTGAGTAACTTTACAAAAGATTCCAAAGGGTTACAAGAATCCGTCTTCAAACCTAATTCTACTCAAAGTCCCAAATCTTTTCCCGTGACCAAGAGACTCAATCATAATAGTGTTTGTTCAAGGTGAATCAACGGTGATTCAATCCCAACCATGATGTTTATTGCAAGAGAAATCTCTACAAACCCGAGTTTTGTTGTTGACTTCTAATCCTTGTTTTTCCTCTACTTCTCACTTTTCATATGATACATGATCTGAATTTATAGAGAAATATAACTTGTAATTTTGGAACGGATATCACACATATACTTTTTTTTTTCTCTCCTTTAGTGTAAAATATATTTGCATCAAATATTCCTTTTAAAAATATATTCGCATCAAATCCTCTTTCATACAGTACAAAAATATATTTACAGTCCATAAATATACTTTCAGCAACAATCTTTTGGAAACACAAAATATATTTTAAACAAATCTTTTATATTAGTAGCAACAATCTTCTTCATCAATCAAATTTTATGTTAATTTCAACAATAGATAATGAACAAGCGAGCCCAAACTCATATATTTTAAGCGTATTTTCTTTATATATTGTATAAATTTAGTTAGTTTTATATTTTTTTAAGGCATATATGTGTTTTTGATTTGTTACTATTTTAAAAAATCTAAAAACATTTTTGTTTCTACTTTTTAATTTGTTATCAAATATTCCAAAAAAATCCAAAAAAATTATATTTTATTTTCCTACATAAGTTAGCTAATTTTTTTATAATTTTTTATTATTTGGTTTAGTTTTATTTTTTGATTCAATTTGGTTTAGTTTTATATAAGTTTCTATTTGGTAGAAAAATATATCGACCTCCCAACACAAAGAAAAGCAAGGACGTGGCTTTCACGTCCATTACACATGCGTCTAAGATTCATTTTCAACAAGTAATCTTGCTCTTTCAAACACATTTCACTTCTCACCTAATCCTAATATTTTCTCTAATAAAAAAAACCAGACACACCTTGCTATATTCTCCAAACAATACAATAAAAGACAGAGAGAAAGAAAGAAAGAAAGAAAGAAAGAGAAAAACAAGAAGAGATGGAGAATAGCTTATACGATGAACTATTACAAGAAATATTCCAAAAACTTCCATCTTCTTCTTTCTCTTCAATCTCTCTTGTTTCAAAACGGTGGCTTCATCTCTACCGTTCATCAAAAACCTCTCTTTCTCTTCGTTTCAACAATTTCACACCTTCTTCCTTCATCTCTTTCCTCAATCAACACCCTTCTCTCTCTTCTCTCTCTCTCATCCTTCTCTCATCATCATCATCATCATCATCATCATCATCACCATCAACAACACCCCTTCTTCTCTCTGCTATTTCTTCTTCATCTTCTTCTTCTAAACTTCTCTCTCTCAAATTCTTGGCTTCTCCTCTTCCTCTCTCTTCCATCACTTCTCTCTCAAACTCTTGTACCAAGTTGACCTCTCTTTCTATATCTCTCTCAAGACCAATTTTTCTCAACTGGGTTTTTCTTTTTCCTTGCTTGAAACATCTCTCAATTGTTTTTTGTTCTTCTGAGGAGGTGAATTTCCAAAATGGTGTTTTTGAAAGTGATGATTTTGATAAGGAATTGGGTTTGGAGAGTCTTTGTTTCGAGGGTATTCGCGGAGATGATTGGGGGATTGGTTGGCTATGGAAGAGATGCAAAAACCTTAAGAAATTGAAGCTTCTAAGTTGTCAAGGAATTGGTGGTTCTTACTCTTCTTTTGTTCAATGTTTGCAGGGTATTCAACAAATTGAGCTCAAAACTTGTAGAAGCGTGGTTGATGGAGTTTTGTTGAACCTTGCACAACATTGTAACTCATTGGAATCACTTTTGGTTCATGATGGTGGTAGCAGAGAGGGTTTGCTACATTTCTTTTCAAATTGTAGTTCTAATAATTTGCATAAACTTGATTTTCGTTTACCTATGGACCTTGAAAACAATCATCTATTTGCTATTGCTATGGCTACGAATTTTCGAGGCCTTTCGAGTCTTAGGCTACAAAGTTGTTGTCTTGTAACTGGTGAAGGGCTTAAGGCTCTAGGTGTGGCAATGAGTAATGGTCTTGAAGAATTGGCACTCATAAACTGTGATGTTGTTGAAAGGGAAAAAGGTTTGCTTGCTACTTTAGGGCAACATTTGAGGCAATTGAAGAAACTTGATTTGTCTCATAATGAAATGTTGTTTGATAAGGATTTTGTTTCAATGTTGGTTTCATGTATTCATTTGGTTGATTTGAAGGTTAGAGGGTGTAAAGGGCTTACTAGTTTGGCATTGGTTACCATGGTTAGGAGCTGCAAGAGACTTGAAAATGTTGATGTTATGCATTGTTTGGGGATAGAATCTAAGGCTATTGAACTCTTTGTTAAGAATTGTTCACATTTGAGAAGATTGGAAGTTGAGGAAAGCAAACTCTCTGATGCTGCAAAAATGTGGGCATCGAATAAATTTATTGAACTTGTTCTATGAACCTTTATATTGTGGCAAAATGTAATTTAAAAACTATGAGGTTGTATTTGAAATAAATATGTATACATGGCACTCACAATTGCTGTATATTTACATTTTCTGAAATTTATATTTAAACATGAATTTATGTTTGGTGTGTATTCAAATAAGTTATGTACATAGAACTTTTATCTGATTATGGCAACTTGACGAATATGCGTACAAACAATTGTTCTACTATATGCATTATCTGGGTGTACAAGAACATGTTCGTTTGTGTTGTGTGGTCCATCAAATTGTCTTCTTTCCATAGTTTTTTCAAAGGGATTTGTTATATAACTAGTGTACCACCCAAGCAGATTAATATATCGTTGATTACACATGATACATTTGCGACAAAACCAACAACATTAAAAAATTTCTCAAAGGGAATTGTTATATAACTGCTGTCCCGCATGGATTATTATATTGTCACATTTGCGCCAAAACCAAACAATAAAATTTTAAGATAAACACTTCCACAAATAAATAATCTAAAGATCAAACATGATATAATCAATGTTGGATGATCCAAACAACATTCAAAAAACATAAATGAATTGACCACGAATATACCGAAGAATGGTATTACTTGGTTGAATTAGATAACCACTTCTTGAAATAAAAAGAGATAAAGAAACAATGTTGAGGGGTGGTTTTAGGTTGAAATGACATAAAACCACCTCTACAATGAAAAAACTGAAAAGAGAAAAACGTTGGAAAATTGCTGTACACACACATGCAAAGGCTGAAACACATATGTAAAAGACGAAAATACTCTTCGGCAGTAAACTGCCGCCGGATTCACTATTCCTCGACCGTTAACTGTAACTGTCAATGAACTGTTTCATCAGATGAAATAGCCAGCTGCTCCCCTACTCACTATTTCTTTATCAACTTTCCTTACCACTTCCATCAAAACCCCCAAATCCAATATTTTTTTTCATCAAATCTTGCTCCAAAATCATTGAAGCATCACTCCTAGGAGGTATCAACACACTTTTGATGTAAAAAAAAACAGGTATTGTTGCTTTTAATCGTTTTATTTTTAGCTGTTTTTGATCTCTAAGTTGGAGGAGCACTACTATGTTTATTTCTCAGGAACACAAAGTGAAAGTACTACTATTGAAGATATATTTTGGGCTCATCCAACATCCGTTAAGTTGTTTAACAATTTTCCAACGGTTTTTGTTATGGACTCCACCTACAAAACCAACATGTACAAGATGCCAATGTTTGAGATTGCTGGGGTCACCTCGACCGATTTGACATATTCGGTTGGATTTGGATTTGTGACACACGAGAAAGAGGAAAACTTTGTTTGAGTTTTACAAATGATGCGTAAACTTCTTACGTCAAAGATGAATATGCCTAAGGTGGTTGTGACTGACAGGGATATGGCTTTGATGAATGCGGTTGCAAATGTTCTCCCCGAAAGTTATGCAATGAATTGTTACTTTCATGTGGAAAAAAATGTTAAAGCAAGGTGCATCTTAGACTGTAGATATCCTTTTGGAAAAAAGAATGGGAAAGAGGTGCAACATGGTGATGTAGTGAAGAAGATAATGAGTGCATGGAGAGTTATTGTTGAATCACCCACTCAAGAGTTATATGCAAATACATTAGTGGAATTCCAAGATGTTGGTAGTGATTTCCCAATTTTCCTAACCTATGCCATGGCCACCTTGGATGAATTTAAGGAGAAAATAGTGAGGGCGTGGACAGACCATGTGTTGCATCTTGGTTGCAGAACCACTAACAGGGTAGAATCGGCTCATGCTTTAGTAAAGAAATATTTTAGCAATAGTGTGGGTGATTTGGGTACTTGTTGGGAGAAAATACATGATATGTTGGTGATGCAGTTAACTGTGATACAAACATCATTTGGTCATAGTATTACTGTATTGGAACATAGATTCAAAGACGTCACTTTGTACTCTAGGTTAGGGGGTAATGTGTCTAGATATCCTTTGGGCAACATTGTTTTGGAAGAGGAATGTTGTAGGGGAACATTGTGTATGGACAAGGAAATTTGTGGTTGTGTTCAAAGGACATTGTACGGGCTACCATGTGCATGCTTTATTGCTACTAAAATCCGTGAAGACAAACCTATTTTATTGGATGAGATACACCATTGTCGCGCCATTTTTCGGAGATCAAGGCTATTTGATTAGCGTTTGACTCACTATTTTATTTCACGACTGAACATTTAATTTTAAGAGAAAAGGGGAAAAAAGTTCGAAACACCCCTTTTAAAAGA
>Ga0228711_1010638_pt1 | contig 12021 bp, 5 predicted proteins | sample MedpolnodulmetaG_2_FD_177996 | JGI IMG/M metagenome (GOLD analysis project Ga0228711, IMG submission 177996) | Root nodule microbial communities from Medicago polymorpha collected in Santa Monica, California, United States - brown nodules | ecosystem: Host-associated > Plants > Roots > Nodule...
TATAAAAATAAAATAAAAAATTTGTTTAATTTTTTTTTTAGCTAAAATTTAGAAACAAAGGTTCTTCACATGCATTTTCTTTTCTTTTTAGCAAAACATAATATTCATACATTACAATAACAATAAAGATCATTGACTCAACAAAAACATAAATAAAGTCCCTTACATTTAATAAAAATAAAGTTCTTTGATTTAACAAAAACATAAGTAAAGCTCATCATATTTAACATAAACAAAGTTTTTACTTCAACAATCCCAACAATTTTCACTTCATTTTAAAGTAGCGTAATAACTGATAACACTCACAATACCTAGGGTGTTTTCTTAGAAAGTTGAATGATATTGAGGTTATTTATGTAATTTACTCGGTTTAATAGCGGGTATGGATATCCGCTGGTGTGGATCTCATTAAATCCACATTTGTATCCATTAATTAGCGGGTAGTTAAAAAATCCGTTAATTTTATTCGTAGATATCCATTAAGGTATCCGCTTCGTGCCCGTGGCGGATTTTATCCGCGGATATCCACGGGTTCAGATTTTTTTGCCATCCCTGGTCAGGAATGGATGAAGTGGTGGTCGAAGGCCATCTTATATGTGCTCAAGATGATCAGAATGGTGGTGAACTTATCAAAACAAAAATAATAATTATAAACTTATTTTTGTGGTTGATATTTAAGTGAAACTATTTTTAAATTAAATAAAAAATTAGTTCAACTCTATTTTACCCGGCCATGTTTTGTTTTCAAATTTAACAAGATATTTTTTTTTTGCACTAGATTCAATATCAGTAAATTTATCATATTTAAAGTTCTCCCTAAAAAAAAATCATATTTAAAGTTCTATTGGTAGATAAAGTTTTTCACTAGACTCAATACCCTTTAGTTAATAAAATAAAATGACTTTTCTAAAACAAATAATAATGAAAATTAGCATGGATGAATGATGTCCCGGTTCAAGATAGAAAATATCTCATTACTCAAAGAGCAGTAAAATGATTTTTTTTTTTACTTAGGTTATTTTATGTGCAGAATAATTTTCCTTAAACTTCAATAAATTCAAGTGGGGTTATTTTTCTTTTCTTTCTGCATAATCTATACCTCTTACCAATAATTTATTAGTTCAGTCGATTTCTAAGAATAGTAAACTCATGTGAGTAACTACATTCTTACAAATTACACCGAGATACTATATTTGAAGTATGACTTCACATGTTCGATAATGCGTATACGCCTGAGATGAATCTAGCAAGTAGCAATTGTGTGCCGAGGGACCCAATGTTTCACATGCGTTTTCAATTACTTCTAGCCACGGATTTCGGAAGCTTTATCTAAAGCAGCAAAATTAAGGGTGACAAAATTCTAAAAAAACAAAAATTGTGCCCATTTTACTCACATGGGACATGCTGACTTGCATAAGTGAGTTGAAATTTTCGCTCCACCTCGGGATAAATTGACGAATCAATAAATTGACTCGTCAATAACAAGAAAATAAAACTAAATGCATTAGCTTTTAGATGAGTTGATCCGTTAAACATAAAGTTTGTTGGATTGTAACGAGAAATAGGCTAGTCGTTAAAATATAACTTAGTCAATAAAAATAATGAATAAAGAGTTTTTTCTTTTAAAATTGACTTGATGGACCAACTCGTCACACCATATCATCTTATTTTTTGAACGAGTTAAGCAAAGACAACAACTTGAAAGGTAGGGTCTCATAGACCCAATTCATTCCACTTAAAATGATAGGTTAAACGGATTGGTTTGGTGAACATAATCTTATTTTGCTATCCCTGATTCACACATTATATCTACTCTCTAGGGTCCCCTATTGTTGTGCAGCATTGCCTGCCGAAGCTTCGCTTTTAGGTTATTGTTTAGCCCACATCACACAAATTTCTTAAGCCTAGATAGTAATTAAGATAGTTTCTAGTCTAGATATGAAAAATGTGGTACCTAATATAACGTCATATGGACATGTGAACTTTTGTGTGCCCTTTTTCCTTTTTTACTACTTTTTGAGCTTTGAGGGACCACTTTCATCCACAATTTGCGTTCAAACGACATTAACGAAAATGTTTAACGATATAAACAAGGAGACTGTTAAAATAAAACGAGAGTTGTAAATAGAAATGATGCGTAAATGTAAATGTTTAATTATATTATCCTTTGCTGCAAAGTTTGACCAGACTCACGAGACTAACAGTTGTGGGAGACAATTTGACAATTTTGGAAACAATTTTTTAACTTTTTCTATAAACCCTAAACCCTAAAAAGTTGATTACCTTAAATGATGGAAATATCAAATGTTAAAACTTAAAACTCATTAACTATCAATCTAAGTTATCTAACTTTTATTAGCCATAAATTTGAACGTAATTAACGTACAATTAACGTACAATTTTCAAGGGTCAAATTAATATGTAGTTGAACACCTCGTATAATATTCATACCTTCCAAAAAATGTCCCAATAACAAATTTACTATCAAAAACTATCAACCCAAACTATGAAACTTTCACAATTAGTCGTTCAGAAATAAACATCCAAAAATTTGACCCAAGGCATTTACATGTCTGTTTGGATTGGAGTTAAAAATCACATCACATTGAAATACCGCATCTCAAAGCACTGAAATTGTGAAAATTAAGAAGCTGCGATTTCGAGCTTTCATGCTTTCATGTTGCCGTGACTTTTTGTCGCACGTTTGATCAAATTGATGGATATTCAAACAAAGCTCTATCAATGGCAGATGGTTTATCATGTCTATATACTTGAGCTCACCTAATAGAATAAAGCTTTGTTCTACATTTAGAAGCAATAAAACAACAGATTTATAATAATATTAGGTGCCTCAAATAAAGTAACAATGAATTGTAGAAGTCATACAAAGTGTCAAAATAGTAATTTCCTAAACTAATAAATACTATAGAAACAGAGAGCTGCTGTGAAAAACATGAAAAACTATCATGACAAAATAGTTTACAAATGTAATGCCAATTATAGTACATAACTTAACCTAATATCTTGTCAAGATCGGAACAAACAAGACTATACTTTCAACATAACACGTATGTATGGAACTTTTACCCTTCGGGTGCTCAAGGTGCCAGAATCATCAGTATGGTTTCTTACCAACAAGTCAAGTTTAAAAACAAGACAGTAAAAATTTCAGGGGTATGATTTAAGGTGGAAAACTTGGCAAGCTGGTGCGTATGCCTTCTTGGCTGAAGCCTGTTCAAATTTCTTTCCAGCAGTTTCATTTTCTTCTAAACTTGTTTGAACAAAAAACCTTATCCACCAAGATGAGCTCCGCAATTTGGCCTTCATAAAGATAATATCAAATCCAAAAAAAAAAATAGAATAAGAATAGTTTTATTGACATTGATCCAGGTTATAGGGACACAACAGTAATTATTAGTTGATGACTTTTTAATCTTCCTATTATTTTCATGAAATACGCACTATGCTTAGTTGAAAAGTGTTACCGACATACTCTCTAACACTCAATGAATGATTATGTAAAATCCATGTAGGTCTCACTACTTTAAAACGAGTCTTACTAAATACGTAATATAACCCACTGATTTAGTGGGATTTATGAGTTTCACTCAATCAAGAAACGAGTGTTCGAGAGGGTGTTAAAGAGTGTAACTCTTTTTCTGCTCATCAAAGTTTCTTTTATTTCAATCTATTATTATAACTTCCTAAGCCCTCTCTGTACTTTCCTATCTTCCTTAGTAAAACTAGTTTCATCAAAAAGAAAATTATAGCAGACTGTTACACTAATACATTTCTCCTATAACGCAACCCAAAAAAATTTGAAAATCAAACTCAATAAATAATAGTCACTTACTGGACGACCAAATTTGGCTACTTCTCCGCCTCTAGCTCTCTGTTGACCAGGATAACCTATGCATGAAATAAGAAATCAGACAAGAATGCACAAGTAAATTAATACTTGACTTTCTATCACATTCAACATGATTTGTGGAAAATAGAAATAAAAATAAAAGAGCATGATCTGTAAAAGACTGCTAAGATCATGAGTTTAAGCTTGGTGACATTGCCTAGGTGAATAATAGCCCTAGCCAGCCAAAAAAGTATGATTAATTTTGATACATCGTCAGTGTAAAACTTTATACATTATCAACTAATCACAAATCGCCATTGATATGACTTTTATAGCAGATGTGATTAAATTCAAACAATTTTAATGATCTGGCAATTGTGATTGACTGACTATATATAAACTAAATCCAATATATATTACCTGAAAAGATAACAACACCATCGGCAGATACCCTCACCAACTCTGGCAGGGTTTTGTTCAGGTATTTTGGAGATAAGTAATCCAATGCATCGGACACAATGACAAGAGGAAATGACTTTGCGCGGTAAGGCAGAGGAAACTTTAAGTCAGCCACACGCACAATGCCCTTGCGTACAAGACTTTTGCACTTTGCACCTACGTCATCTAATTCGTATGGTTCGATTCCCCAAGCCTCGGTATCGTCTTCTACTAACAAACTAGATACCACAGAACAAGAGTCAGGGCCAACGTGCAAAACCTTATGCATGCTGTCTCCGTATGCTTTCTTTAAAATGGGCAATGCTTGTAGTAGCTCTGATGTACATGATGAAGCACCTGCAAACACACAAGATTTGTTTTAACTGCAACAAAATTTTCAATATTCACAATTTGAAATCAATGGTTCTACAAACAAACAAGATGTTAAAAATTACAGAATATGATACAGTAACATCAAGTTCCAATTAATATATAGTAAAAACTATGTCAGGACAAGAAAGAAAACGGTATGCCTCAACTCTTTGCTCGTGAAAGATTCCACTGCTAACTTGCTCACCCTAGAGTCCTATATTTGGATCATGATCTCAATAAGAAATATAAAGGCACTGTCTATGCATAATTGTCATTTTGGAAAATGTAAGAATGGCGTGCAAAATGTAAAATTGATTCTTTGTATCTGAATTATTGCAGAGGAAGAGAATTCCAGTATCAAACCCATATACTGGAGCGTAGCAGTCAAATCCAAAAATGCTATGGCAGGATAGTGGAATGGTCGCTATTCTAGAATTTTTATACAACTTATATAATTTAATAATTTATACTATAAATGCTCAACAACTAACTCTGACTGATCATTTAAGAAAGTGAAAAATGACATCAGGAATGAGACAGAGTGAAAGGGGAGAAGCTTAACATTGTTTGTTGCGGTGTTTTCTAATTTCAAAACTTCTAAAATACTCGAAACTTTAGTCATAAGGGATTTTTTGGAATATTCATTCTCACTCTGAGGCGTGGCGCTATCTCGCTGTGAGACGCTACACCAAAACTACATACACCATAAACTACCAAAAGTTATTAATATATTGAAGATTCTAAGGTAAAATAAAATGCATAATCCTACCTATATATGTATGTGCATAACAATACAAAACTAACTAATAAACTTTCAGTTCTAGAGCATACCATCCACAATCAAAAACAAGTTATGGTGATATTACAAGTTCCAAAAAATAACTTGATTGCGTACATGTTGGTTAGGGACTAATCAATGGATTAAAATATTAAAGGAGACATCCCAAACATTACCAAATCTTAGAGAAAATAAGACACTTAACGTTCCAGTACCACAATTTCATATAAACACTCGCACAAGCTTTCTTCAGTGAGAAATGTTCTGTATGCATAAGATTTTAAATAACAAATTGATGGGTTTTTTGTACCTTCAAGTTTACTCAGATCCTTAATATCATTGCTAGCTCCACCTGCCAAATGATATGACCAAACAAATCAAAGTCAACATCAGCATCATTAGGATTTTAAAGCAAATGCCAAATAATGAGAACATGTTCATTGTTAAGATATGAGGTGATGTGCTCCACGTTTTTCTTTTCAATTTACATAGATATGTTGACAGTATGAGAATGGCTGAATGATCATGACATGACAGTATGAGCTAGGTTCTATGAGACTGGTTTAAGATCTATGGATCTACAACATGATACAAACTGTATAACTCAAGGTCAGAGATGCTATACAAATTTTCATTTATATTCCTCATTGTTCTTTAGCTATGTTGACTGTATTCATTTTGAGTACTCCACTGTATTTTTATGTCATCATCGTCATAAGTCGTGATGAACAAAAGGCTGGCTCCATGATTATCAAACCCAAGGAAATTGCATAATATCAGGTCTATAAAATCATATCCAAAGTCAAAAGTTTATCGTATGGCATCTGAAACACAATATTGGAGAGTACTACCAAATAAAAAAATTTAGTTTTATGACCGACTTTAAGGTTAACAGACTAGTTACAAACCTGAACTGCTGTAACAATAACCAATCAGAAGAATTGCACCCTGAAAATTTTGCAAAATTCGGCTCATTAATTGTGTTGTGGGTTGATAGCGAGCAGGGAAAAATATATAGGATAAAGTAAATTGGATTATGAGAAAGATAAACTGCAATTGGGAAATAATCATAAAAACCAAAAGTACATCGAAAATATAATGAATATTTCAAAATTGTTCTTGGAATATTTCTGTATTGATGTTCATCTTTCAAAAAGAAAAGGAAGCATACCACAATAACAAGCCCGATAGATATCAGGGGAGAGTTTTGAGATTTAGACTGGATAGAGGCCACAAATGGTATACTTCCTCCATCACCTAGCCGGCGTGAAGGATTCACTGGCCTCCTCGACATGATAACAGCGATGAGATGAGACTTCAGACCTAGCACAAGTTTTAGCAATAAGTTAAACTGAGGTAATTCGAAAACAAAATAAAATAGTTTCTCCTTTTCTATTTCATCGAGTGTTTTCCACTCGTTACTTTGACTTGCAGTGTCATTGTAAATATCTCTGCTGCCTAAGTTGTCTTATTATAGAAAAATTGCTCTTATAGCCAATGCCACAAAATCAATAGTAGTTGAGACCTAGTTAATAAGAAATGCATAATAAATGTAAATGTAAAAGGATGCACAGCTCACAGCAGAATCGGTTATTAACTCGAGAGACTACATACTTTGATCCAGAATGTCATCTTCATGAAAAATCACGCAAATAAAGGCTAGGCGACAACAGCGGTTCTGGACACAGATTCGCTAAATTTTGAAAACCACAAATTTACACGCATTAATAGATCCCAGCCATCAATTCAAGTTCCGTTTTTTTAAGCTGGAAATTCATTTGTGAAAACAAAAAACTGGGGGACATAAACCTAAGTCAGTTGATTCAAGATCAGTTGGTTTACATTATATTTTTACTAAATCATCTTAAAATAATCTTCACCGTTAATTTAAGATTGGACGATCTAGATCAATGAAATCGATGACAAATCCAAATTCCTCCATAGTCCGCCAAATAAAGGCATGATTTGCAGCCAAGATACAAAGTAACTCGCGTTAAAATTCCCAAACAATTCCATCAAGCCCCATATAGCAAAGTACAGAACTTTAAGTTTTCACATCACTTACCAATACCATGAAACACATCACTCATTTATTCTAACTTTCTAACAAGAAATGCACTAAGCATAACAAAAAAAATGCACAACATCTATTTCAGAATTTAAAAACCAAAAATTAAAAAATCATGGCTTTATTAAGAACTGAATTAAAGAAACAAAACCCAGAAAAGGGTTTAGTTGAAATCAACTAAAAAGTTGAAAAACATGTAGAATTCAGCAAATTATATGATTTTGAAGGAAGTAAATAATGAAAAATAAAATGTTGAATGCATAGAAAGTAGCAAGAGAATGAGAAGAAGGAAATAGTTACCAGATTGGAAATGAATGAGAGAAGGTTGATAGATCTCAGAGATCTGAAGTTACTATGAATGAATGAATGAATGAAAGAGCGGTGATTGAAAGAGACTCTGAATGAAAGCCGCGTAATTAAAGTACTAGTAGATTCAATTCAAGCATTTTATATTATTTTTTCGTATAATTTGATTTATTATATGCTTATGGCTTATGCTATCGCTATACGCACTCTCTCTCTCTCACACACGATGTTGTATTGAGTTGCTTTTTGAGTTGGAGTTGAACTTGAACCCCAATGAGGTTGGTTGATTGACACTCACCGACGCCGCATGTTACTTGTTTTATGAGATGGATTAAATTCTCTCTACTTTTTTTTTAAATAAGAAAAAATGAAATGACTCAAACTCTTCTAACATAACAATGTGTTTAAATAAAATAAAAAACTATATATTTGAATTCAGTTTTTAGATATGTAGCCACGTTAAAATTCTTAACAAGTGTTTGTCGCCCATAGAAATTTAGATATGTAGCCACGTTGACTCAGTCTAAGAAGCATGGCGACGGTCGAGCGCTCTCTCCAAGACGAACAATAGGCCTCCCCGAAGGACTGAAGGGTTAAAACTCTTAGCGAGTGTTTGTCGCTCATTTACATCCCCTAAATTTTATAACCTTACGAGACACCTTGATGTCTTGTGTCTCAGTGAGTGGTTGGTGGGTGGATCTGCTACCGTGTTGACGGTTGGTTTCATTGTCATTGGTCAAAGGTTGGAGTTCAGACTTGTGCTTGTATGATCGCTTGTTGTAGGCCATAAATGGTTGATTACTTTATTGTTGATCATCGCAGTAAAATGTTGGTGCGAGTGGATTGACTAATTACCGTGTTGGCAGTCGAATCCACTCCCCCACTTTCAAGCATCTACTTGTGGTTATGTATCCTAGTCATTATGTTGATTAACATGGGACTATATGAACTCAAAAGAGTCATTAATGCTTGTTGTCGTTGTTACAAGAAGTTGATGGTACGTGATCTGATTTCATGTTGACGATCGATTCATTCGCCAAACTTTAGACCTGCTTAATATAATTGTTTAGGGTTGAATCCACTTTGTGGATCTTTTTTGATGTTTTGCCTGTTAGGGTTGTTCACTAGGTCAGGTTTTATGTCTCCCGGTTTTTATGTAATTTTCCCCTTTTTTTAATAATATGTATGAGCAATTGACAACATATCAGAGTAGAGTATCAACTTAGTTGGGCACTATTCTTTTTATGTTCCTGGCTTATAACAAACCAACAAACCATAGTTTTAAAAACTAACTCGGACCGGCCGGTTGGACCGATCGAACCGTGAACCAGTGGTATAACCGGTTCGAGGCAGTAATTGGATCGGTCATGCAATTGACCCAGCGTGAACCAGATAACTCGGCTAGTTTTTCGGATAAACCGGTAAACCAGCGGCTCATCAACTCGGACCGGGTCAAGCCTGTTGCCGTAAGAAAAGAAGGAAAAAAATAGTAATCGCGTTCTCACAAACAAAATCTATTGGTGTTTTGCAAGCTTATCACAGAGAGGGGATGGAAAAGAAAGACACGTTAGAAAAAAGAGGAACAAAAAAGATGTGTCTGTTTGGAAAGCATAGCGGCAGAAGTGAAGATGAAATGAAATGAAACGGCGGCTATAAAGTACAAAGTATAAACTTGAGATTTGTGATTTAGAATTAGGGTTATCACTTATCTATTCATTAGGAGAGAATAATGGGCTTGGGCTGTTTTGCATATATCTTTTTTCTCTTAATAACCTATTATTACTTTTGTACATTTTCATTTCATTGTTTTAGTGCATCATTTTTGTTTTCAAGTAGTTATATATTAATAATTATCTTCCATTGGATATGATATATAACGAAAATTTGAATTTTTTAAAAGGAATAGGAAAAAATATATTAGAAAATTGGAATTTGTTAAGGAATTTGGAAAATTTATAACTTTAAGAGGTCGAGTCATCCGGTTCAATTTAATTTAACACACATACATATTTTATATAAAGACCGAGTTAGCTAACCGAGTCATCCGATTCATTCCGGTTCAGTCATGCGGTTCAACCAATGACTCAATGGTTCAACCAATGACCCAGTGATCCAGTAAGCTTACCGAGTCGATGACCGAGCCGGTTTTTAAAACTATGCAACAAACCCAATATTTCCAATATTTACGGGAAAAAACTTAATTAACTCTTAAAACTAACAATTTAATATACAAAATGATTCAAATTAAAATTGCCAATCAATTTAAAAAATTAAACTTACTCAAAACTAAATATATTGTTGGAAATTATTAAATCTTCTTTTGTGAAAATGATACAAATGGAATTTTGGGTTTTTTTTTTTAAACTGAATCAAATCAAATTTAAGTGCACGTATACAATTTAATATTTTTATTATTATAAAATGTTGTATTAATATATTGTTTTTGTAATAGTACTTATTAATTTTAGGGTTAAATATGTTTTTGGTCCTTATAAATATACCAACTTTTTGTTTTAGTCCATCTAAAAAATTTCTTCAACTTTTAGTCCCTATAAAATTTTCAATCACTACTTTTGGTCCCTATTTTTAAGTTTATTTTTTTAATTTTTAATGAAATTGTGCAGAAATGTGTAGAATATTGTAAAAATATTTCCCCAAAAAAATTAGATTTTTTTAACAAAACATAAACATAAATTTAATATGAATTTTTAACCATTAAAAATATAAAAATTCATATTAAATTCATGTTTTGTTAAAAAATTCTATATTTTTTTTGAAGAGATTCATATAATATTATGAATTTTTCTAAAAATTTTTATTCAAAAATATGAATTGTACATATGAGTTTACTTTAAAAGAGGGACCAAAAGTGAGGATGGAAAATTTTTGGAGGACTAAAAGTTGAAGGAAAATTTTAGAGGGACTAAAACGAAAAAGTTGGTATATTTATAGGGACCGAAATATTTAACCCTTAATTTTATTCAATTATTTAAATAATACACGTTATTTTTTTTTAGGGGATGTTCTTTCTTTTATAATGTTATAAAATGATTCTCATAACTCTCTTTAATATAATAGTTCTGTTGTTGTTTTACATGTCCTAGACTTTTATTATTTTTCTTCTTTTTTAATCTACTATTAGCTATTACAAGGAAGAAAAAAAAAGTTTAAAACACAATACTTTATTGTTGGCGGTAGTTGAGATACATGCTTTAAGATGGGGTTTAGTAGGGAGGTGTAGGAGATCGTTTGTTTGAAAAAAGGAGTTAGTTGAAGAGTGCGTCGAGCTATTAACTTCTGCTGTGTTTGCAGGTTAATGTGGAGGAGTGTTGGATTTGGAAGTTACATTTTTGCAATCGCTATACAATGTGGAGCGCTTATAATACTTTAATGGTGGCAGATCGCGATAATTATAAAAAAGTTTCTCTTTTTGTTTGACGTTTGCTTTTCAATTGTGTGCCTACAAAGGATAATTTGATTCGTCGTAAGGTTCTAACAACAACGAGCAAATATGTTTTGGAGCTTGTGGTATGAATGAAGAAAGGGACAATTAATTAATGAGATGCAAATTTTATGGTAAACTTTGGTTCTTGGTCTCAAATTGGCTAGGTTTCTCAACAGTTACTCATGATCATTTACGTGATCATATTGTTAAGTTTGGTGGTTTAGGAGGGTCTTCCAAACACGTCAGGATGGCTTTTCAACACAAGGAGGAACAGCTGCAATTGTTAAAGTAAAAATATGTCTTTGATTTTGAAGTTGAAATATGTCTTTGATTTTGATTACCAATTTTGGAAGTTTCACCCCATATAGATTGCCCATATCAACACATAGATTGCTCATATCAATACCAGGGCCGACTTTGAGGGAGTGTAAACAACTCAACCAAGCCAGGCCACTAAAAGGCTCATGCCTTAATTGGAATAGAATTGTAATATTCTCAAAAATAAAAATTATAGTCTAATACCCACCCTCCACTCAAATAAAAAAACATATGTTCCTTCTTTTTCTTTCTTCCCTAAGTGTTTGAGCTTCTTCTACTCACTCAACACTACAAGAAATCACTGACATTCCGAGGCACAAAATGTAACACCCTATTTCCCGACGATTGTTATTAAATAATAGGAATAAATTTAATAATTAGGATGTTACAAAACTTCACATGATATCACACAATGGCATATATTTTCCTTTTAAATAATAATTTCA
>Ga0228711_1010639_pt1 | contig 12021 bp, 5 predicted proteins | sample MedpolnodulmetaG_2_FD_177996 | JGI IMG/M metagenome (GOLD analysis project Ga0228711, IMG submission 177996) | Root nodule microbial communities from Medicago polymorpha collected in Santa Monica, California, United States - brown nodules | ecosystem: Host-associated > Plants > Roots > Nodule...
CAAATAAAATATCTAATAAAAAAACTACATTAACGTTGATATTTTAAAAATAGTTATTAGTTTTCAAAATTTTGTCATATTAAATTTCTCATATGAATAGATAAAAATTTACACCGGCATATATAAGTAAATAAAATCCTCAGCGAGCGCAATGCAAACATTTACAGATTTTTTTACATATAAAAGACAAAAATATTTAATAGAAAAATTTCATTTATCTTGGCAATTTTCATTTAATACCTTTAAATCGTTCATCTGATTCAAAAGAAATGTTGGACCTAAAATAAATCACAATTCGGTTGATCAAAAATAAAACATTGTTGTAGTTCATCGAATCTAGATAAATAATATAAATTTATATAAAAGAGTAATATTTAAAATATAAAAAAACAAATGAATGAATTCATATTGTTTTATTTTAAAAATATTTATTATATCATATATATACATATTCCCTCAAAAAAAATATACACACATATATATATTGAGTTTTTTTTTACTAAAGCTTGGATTATAAGACGCTGCAAAAAAAAAATATTGCTCACTAATAACATATTTTGCATTTCAATTTGTTTCATCAAGATGTATTGGTCAAATGGTTAAGTTATTTAATCAAGAGTGTGTGGGCCTTGGTTTGAATCCTAGGGGTGATATTTTTTATTTTTGATGATTTTGTAAAGCCATTCTTAATTGGAATGAATGCATGTCTAAATAAATCTGTCCTAACCCAGATTTTTTTTAAAAAAGAAGGGGGATTTGGATAGTGATTGGATTGAAAGGAAAATCTAATTGATTTGATGGTTTAAATCGTAAAATATCATTAATTTAAAATGGGGTGAATATGTAAATAATAAAATACATGCTAAAATTGTAAAATAAAATAATAAATGTTTTTTTTTTAAAAAAAAAAGTTTTTTTTTATAATGGATGACACGTGGCTGGTTTTTATTGGTTTGGGTAAATTGCCCACCAATTTTCAAAGGCATGCTAGGTCTCACCAAAAATTAATGTTTGAAAATAAATAAACAAAAATACTGTGTATTTAGACAACAAAAAAGAAAGTTGGTAACTTTCGAAGCCTTTTTAATTTTAGTTTAGTTTTACCATACAATGCGCCCTTCATTTGTCAAAAGTTAATTTTTTATTTTTACTCACTTTGTCTCTAATTATAAAAAAATTGTTAAAAATAAATAAATTACAACAATATTATTTTCCACTCTTTCAAAAAAAAAAACAATGTTATTTCCCATAACACATCAAACAAACAAAAACCACCGTGCAAAGGGAAATGGTGGTTTTAGATAAAAAAAATTATTATAAATAATATAATTTTTTTTGCAAAAATAGTATAACTTTGGTTTTGATGGAAATCATGGCAATTTGTTTCGTGGTTAATGGCATTATTTACTTAAATATAAGTAATTTTTTTGGGTTAAACACGTTGCTAATCTCTACAAAATCACAAGTATCAAGTTTAATTTATATAAAACTTTAATGTTAAAACAAGTAAGTTTGGAGAATTAAAACTAATTGATACAAGGACATCAAACACAAATAATTATTTTTAATGTGGTTGTTAAATTTTAATGATTTATATCTTTTATTTCTTACGCTATAAACAAGACCAAAAAGAGTCATCAAGAAGAATTACAAATATATATGTATATATGCGGGAGCGGGGCAACGTAGGTACTAGAGTGCTCGTACCCGTTAAATTTTATAGATAACCTTTCCTTCTGCCTATGCTCATTTATAGACGGTGTTTGTGGGTATCGATTAAATTTATCAGCCTAATTCATCCTGGACTGTGTAATCATTTTCGTAATCAGGAGTAATTAAGAAGAATCACAAAACAATTAAAGCTGTCAAAAAGAGACAATTAAAAACACAGTCATTTTCGATTTTTCCTTAAAAATAATGACTTTCTTTTGATTCAAAATGGAGTAATAGTCCAGCAATGTTTTTTATCAAAGAAGTAAAAATACAGCAATGCTATTAAATTTATGCATTGAAAAACAAAATAATTACTCATAATTGATTTCTATTTCTATTTTTGACAATATGAAACTAGTAGTAAATGATTTTCTAGATAATGATAAATTATTAGTAGTATAATTCTCAAACTATAATTCGTTCAATTTGAAACTTTTAATATTGTATCAATTGGTTAATGATATAAAAATTAATGTTTGAAAATAAATAAACAAAAATACTGTGTATTTAGGCAACAACAAAAAAGTTGGTAACTTTGGAAACCTTTCTAATTTTAGTTTAGTTTTACCATACCACGAGCTCTTCATTTGTCAAAGGTTAATGTTTTATTTTTACGCACTTTGTCTCTGATTATAAACATATTTTTCAAAGAAATAAATTACAATCTCTAAAAAAAAAAAAAACAATGTTATTTTCTACAACACATCAAACAAACAAAAACCACCGTGCAAGGGGAAATGGTGGTTTTAGATAAAAAAATTATTAGAAATAATATTATTTTTTTTGTAAAAATAATATAACTTTGGTTTTGATGGAAATCATGACAATTTGTTTCGTGGTTAATGGTATTATTTAGTTAAATATAAGTAATTTTTTGGGTTAAACACATTGTTAATCTCTACAAAATCACAAGTATCAAGTTTAATTTATATAAAACTTTAATGTTAATTTTAGTTCTCCGTAATATTGTAGTTTGTGAGGATAGTTTTTATTTCGATAATTTTTTTAAGGGTTAATAGGTCTTTACCCCCCTGTAATATAGGTCATTTTCGATTCTGCCCCCTGTAAAACATTTTTTTTGATTTACCCCCTGTAAAATATTTTTGTTTTGATTTATCCCCCTAATAGGCCAAACAAAAACCAATTTTATTTTTTTTCAAGAATTTTTCGTTTTTGTTTGGCCTATTAGGGGGGTAAATCAAAACAAAAATATTTTACAGGGGGGTAAATCAAAAAAAATATTTTACAGGGGGGAAACCGAAAATGACCTATATTACAGGGGGATAAAGACCTATTAACCTTTTTTTTTAAAAATTCATACTTTTATTAAAGTTACAATCATTTTCTGATTTTTCTTTAAAAATATCGCCTTTCTTATGACTTGGAAGGGGAAGTGTTAAAAAAATACAGTAATAATCTTATTAAAGTTACACGTTAAATTATTCATAATTAGAGGCGAAACTATGTGTTGTAAAGCTACCCCAAAAAATATTTTTTTTTTTTGAGTAATTTAGTATATTTTGTAATATGTTGCTCCAATAATATATATTTAGCTACCACAAATAAGTATTTGTAATATCATTAATTAGGATTATATTTTCAACGAGTATTACGAAGAAAGTACTTCCTCTAATCATTTTTATAAAAAAAAAGTGCTGACCTTTTTTTCCTTGAAAAAAAAGTGTTAATGATTTGTGTCTTTTTCATTAAAAATATTGATAAATTTTCAAATGTGTTAGAACTTAGAAAGTTTCATTTTTTTTTAAGAAAAGGTAAATTTCATTTGTGCCATTGTTATTATAGAGGTAATATTAAAAACATGTAAGTTTGGGGAATTAAAACTAATTGATACATGGACATCAAACACAAACAATTATTTTTAATGTGTTTTTTTAATTTTAATTATTTATATCTTTTATTTCTTATGTTATAAACAAGACCAAAGAGAGTTATCAAGAAAAGTTACAGATATATATGTATACATGCGGGTGCAGGGCAACATAGGTATTAGAGTGCTCGTACCCGCTTAATTTTACAGGTAACTCTTCCTCCTGCTTATGCCCATTTATAGACGTTGTTTGTGGGTATCGATTAAATTTATCAGCCTAATTCATCCATAGACTACGTAATCGTTTTCATAGTCAGAAGTAATTAAGAAGAATCACAAAACAATTAAAGTTGTCAAGAAGAAACAATTAAAAAAACAGTCATTTTTCGATTTTTCCTTAAAAATACTGCCTTTCTTATGATTCAAAACAAAGTACTTTAGTCTAGCAATGCTTTTTATAAAAAAAATTAAAAATACAGCAATGCTATTAAATTTATGCATTGAAAAACACAAATTACTCATAATTGATTTCTATTTCTATTTTTGACAATATGATATTGGTAGGAATTGATTTTCTAAACAATGATAGTTTATTAGTAGTATAATGTGAGAACTTATCCCGCTTATAAAATTCTCAAACTATACTTCACTCAATTTGAAACTTTTAACATTGTATCAATCAGTTAATGATATAAAAGTTAATGTTTGAATTATTTTTTTTGAGAGAAAAAATTAATGTTTGAAAATAAATAAACAAAAATACAATGTATTTAGACAATAAAAAAAAATTGGTAACTTTGGAAGCCTTTTTAATTTTTGTTTAGTTTTACCATACGACGAACTCTTCATTTGTCAAAGGTTAATTTTTTATTTTTACTCATTTTGTCTCTAATTATAAACACATTGTTAAAAAAATAAATAAATTACAACAATGTTATTTCCCACAACAAATCAAACAAACAAAAATCACCATGGGGAAATGGCGGTTATAGATAATTTTTTTATTAGAAATAATATTATTTTTTTTGCAAAAATAATATAACTTTGGTTTTGATGGAAATCATGACAATTTGTTTTGTGGTTAATGTTATTTACTTAAATATAAGTCTTTTGGGTTAAACGCATTGTTAATCTCTTCAAAATCACAAGTATCAAGTTTAATTTATATAAAACTTTAATGTTAATTTTAGTTCTCCATAATATTGTAGTTTGTAAGGATTGTTTTTATTTTGATAAAAAAAAATTTAAAAAAATTCATACTTTTAGTCCATCAAAATAGTCTCTACAAAACGCAAATGGGAAATAAAAATGAATAATTTTTTTTAGAGATTAAACTTAAAAGCTTATGATTTTTTACGAGGTAAAAACATATTTAATTTTTTTAAAAGTATTTGTTATTTTTTCCGAAATATAATCCTAATTAATATCACTAATTATGATTATATTTTCTTATAATTTTTATAAAAAAAGTGTTAAACTTTTCTTCCTCTAAAAAAATTGTTAATGATTTGTGTCTTTTTCATTAGAAACATTGATAAATTTTATCGTAAGAAACGTTGATAAATTTTCAAACATATTAAAATGTAAATTTCAATATTTTTTTTTTTTGAGAAAATGTAAATTTCATTTGTGCCATTGTTATTATAGAGTTAATACAAGTAAGTTTGTGGAATCAAAATTAATTGATATAGGAACATCAACTACAAATAATTATTAGTAATGTGTTTCTTTAATCATGATAATTCATATTTTTGTTTCTTATAAACAAGACTAAAAGGAGTAATTAAGAAGAATCACAAAATGATTCTGATTTTTCTTTAAAAATACTGCCTTTCTTATGACTTGGAAGGGGAAGTGTTGAAAAAATACAGTAATAATTTTATTAAAGTTACACATTGAATTACTCATAATTTGAGGCGAAACTAGTACAACAAAAAATATTTTTTTAGTTGAGTAATTTAATATATTTTGTAATATGTTGTTCCAATAATATATATTTAGCTATCACAATTAAGTATTTGTAGTATCAGTAATTAGGATTATATTTTCAATGAGTTTTATGAAGAAAGTACTTCCTCTGCTCACTTTTATATAAAATAAAAATGTTGACCTTTTTTTCCTAAAAAAAAAAGTGTTAATGATTTGTTTCTTTTTCATTAGAAATATTGATAAACTTTCAAATGTGTTTGAACCAGTAGGTTTAATATTTTTTTTTAAAGGAAATATAAATTTCATTTGTGCCATTGTTATTATAGAGGTAATATGAAAAACAAGTAAGTCTGTGGAATTAAACCAATTGATACAGGAACATCAAATACAAATCATTATATTCAATGTGTTTCTTTAATCTTAATAATTTATATCTTTTGTTTCTTATAGTATAAACAAGACTAAAGAGAGTCATTAAGAATAATCACAAAACGATTAATGCTGTCAAAAAACAAGAAGAAACTTGATTAAAAACACAATTATTTTCGATATTTCTTTAAAAACACTGCCTTTTTTATGACTAGGAAAGGGAAGTCTTTAAAAAAATATAGTAATCCTAGTATTAAAGTGACGCGTTGAATTGAATTACTCATAATTGATTTTTACTTGTTCTTTTGACAATATGGAAGTAATTGATTTTCTAGATAATCATTCTTTATGAAATTCAACGCTGAGAAAGTTAGAACCCGAGGATGCTTTTTGGACCCACTTCAACGTTCAACACCCCATATCAGGAACCGTTCATAATTCGTCAGATTAATCTCCACCCTTTGATCAAGTAGAACAAAAGGAAATTAAAAAACTCATTGACTAACTTTTGTATTTTTCATTCAGAAAAATAAAAAATATTCAAACTTTTTTTTTTGCCTCTCACTCCTCCATATAAATTAACCTCACCCATCATCATCATTTTCCATACAAAATCAAAACATAAACTCAGATATTCTCCTTAACCTCAACCATTGTCCATTTTTAGTAGAAAATGACATTGAGATTGATGGATTTTCCAAAAATGGATGAGGAAAAAGAAAAAGCAATATTAGAAACTGTCACACAAGGCTTAAACTCACTTGCCAAATTCGCTAATAATGTCTCTCCCCAACCCTCTATTCAAAACACTAAACTCAACAACATCACTGTTTCAGACCTAAAGAAACTATCCAACTTACTCAACCGTAAAGGACATGCTCGCTTCCGCCGCAATCCGAAAGCAACCCCTGATCAACCGCTGCCACAAACTTCCACTCCCTCCACCTCTACTCAGCCACCACCACCTCAAATTCAAATTCCTCCCAAGAGCCAAAACCAGCCTTTAACTCTCGATTTAACCAAGCCTTATAACACCTTTAGATCTAACCCTAAATCCTTAGATCCAGAAATCCCCAAAGAAACATTTAGTTTTCCATCACTCCTGTCCTCCGCCATCAATGGCGACGGCAGTGTATCCAATGGCAGACTTGGTCCGTCTCAATTTCTCACCCCCGCTGTCTCCGGTGGTAAACCACCTCTTTCACCTAACTCATCATTCATGTCATCTGCCTTCACCCGTGATATCACCGGCGACGGCAGTGTTTCCAATGGCAGGTTAGGTCCATGTCCATGCCCATCTATCATCTCCACCCCTGCTGTCTCCCGCGGTAAGCAACCTCTCTCATCTAACTCATCATTCATTTTCTCCCCCATTACTGGCCAAGGCAGTGTTTCCAATGGCAGACTAGGAACATCTCCCCTCCTCACCCCTTCTGTCTCCCGTGGTAAACAGCCCCTCACATCTTACTCATCCTTCATGTCCTCCGCCATCACCGGCGATAGAAGCGTTTCCAGCGGCAGGATCAGTCCTTCTTATACCCTCACCCCTACTGTCTCCGGTGGTAAACCGCCTCTTTCATCGCCGTCATTGAAGAAAAGCTGTCACAATCACTCCGGCGATGTCTCTGGGAAAACCTCCGCATCTAAGAAATGCCACTGCCAGAAAAGGTACAATTAATTTACGGATCATTCATTGGTCACGGCACGCGTCAAAACGACAACATGAGTTTTTTTGTTATGTTTCTCGTTTGTTGTCAACAAACGAATTTTTCGACACTGTCTTGTAAAAAAAGACAAGGAAAACAAATGTCACAAACAGAATCTTTGCTTTTTACTGCTGTCTGACTTTGTGCATGTTAGCAACAATGGCATATTATAACTTTTTGATTTAATTTTTTTTTTTAGGAAAAATCGGAACAGGAGAGAAGTGAGAGTCCCTTGCATAAGTTCAAGGATTGCTGATATACCAGCAGATGAGTATTCATGGAGGAAGTATGGTTCCAAACCGATTAAGGGAACACCACATCCAAGGTAAGTGATGATTTATTAATTTGAGTATGGTCAAATGAATGTCTAATAAGGTTGATTTTGTTTATTTCAGGGGTTATTATAGGTGCACTATATCTAAAAATTGTCCAGCTAGGAAAAGAGTGGAGAAGGCAAGAGATGATCCAAATATGCTGGTTGTAACGTATGAGTTTGAGCACCGTCACCACCAAGTTCATAATCAAGCCCCAATGCAAGAGAATAATTCGGGTTCTGGTTCTGGTTCTGGTTCAGGTTCAGGGAGTGGGAGCATGGGTCTGGGGGTGTTTGAGCTAACCTTAGGAGGGAATTAGAATAAGGGTGGGTATATTGGTTTTATTAGCAGTAGGAAATAATGGAAACATGGTGGTGGTTTCTTTTTCTTTTTAGTATTTTCAAGTAAGGTGGTTATTAATCGTTACTATGTAAATCTGGTATGATTTAGAAAGTAAGGTGGTGGTTAACGGTTACTTTCTTTTTAGTTTATTTTCATACGGGGAATCTTATTCTTATTTTATCACCAATGTCTTGTTGGATGATTTGCCGTCGTTTACTTATTACTACTCGTAATTTGTTTTTGACGATATTAGTAATAATATTTTGCAACTCTCTTTTTTAAGTGTTTTCTTATTTAATTGTCAGTTTGATTTGCAGTTGTTTACTTATTTTTTCGATTACTCATATTTATTTCTATTCAATAGAATTAATTAATATTATTTATTTTAAAAAAACTTAGTATGTATCTTTTTAAATAAAATTTGTTTTTGCTATCTTTAAATTTAAACTTTCTTGAAACAAAATTTTGGTACCAGAGTTTAAATTCTATAAATAACATGACTTAAAATAAGTGCAAGACAATTTTAATGAAAAATTAGAAGACAAATGCAACTAGCAATTGGTTGGGTAGAATAAAGTAACTAGCAATTTTTTGAACAAGAAGTAATTACCATTTATTCCCTCCGATTTCATTTATTAGTAAATATTTTTTATTCAGGTTTATTTAATTTTTAATGTACTTGAACTATATTATAGTTTAGATACATCAATTATTTAATGAATCTGAAAAATAAATAGTTGTTTATAAATGTGACCGTGGAGAAAGGTATCAAATCAAATTTAATAAAAAAAACAGAGTATGCGTATAAAAATAAGAATTTATCGGTGGATTAAAATGATGGTATATTAGAGGGAGAAAAAACTCCAAAAGATATTGTGTTACATATTCAAGGTCTTTGTTTTTTTTTCCTTTATTACTTTCTCCATCCCAAAATTATATTTTGTTTTTATCATTTCACACAAATTAAAAAGTATAATTAATTTTGTTCGAGAAAGAAAATTATGAATAATTTTATAAATCATCCTTCGTTAATGATTTGGTAAAGATGAATTAAATAATCAAAAAAAGTTTAATTTTATAATTTTACAATATCAATAAAACATTAATTTTATTTTTTCCTATTGCTTATAATTTGAGACTGAAATTATTAATTTGTTGTAAAATAAGCTTCAACTAGTTTCATATTGAAGAAGAAACATTTAACTATGAAGTTTTTGGGGCTTTGAAATGGAAAATCTCCTTTTCATAAATTTCATAATCAACGAAACGTCGTCTCCCATGGTATGTTAGCATTCCTAATGTTTCATCTCCTTTAAAATTCATATCACATTTTGATAATATGCACTTTTCGCATAATTTACCTTGACCATATTTTTCAACTGATATATACATGTAAATGTTAGCAAATTACATATTATTCGATTTATTTCAAAAAGTATTTTTAAAATATGAAAATTTTATAATTTTAAATTATGGATAATTAAATATATTAATGATTAAAATTGTGTCATGGCATACGTGAAGTAGTTAAATGTGGGATGTATTTTAAAACATGTAGTAGTAGTATTAAGAATTACTAGTAATGAAAACAAATTTTTAATAACCAAACATTAATTACTGGTTATTGATTTTCGCGTTATTAAAACCAGGCATTAAATTTATTTAAGAACAATCAACAAAAAACAACTAAAAAAAGAAACAATTAACCAAAAAATCATTAGCTCATAAAAAAAATTAACCAAAAAAAGTTACATTTGAAAAAAGGAATCTAATTTTTGTAAACTCGGTGTAAGACTTTGATTTGTAACCTCGTGTCATATACACTATGTTCAAATTTTCATCGATACGGTTGCAAAATGGTTGCTGGTATCATAATTATTACGGTTGTTCACATCAAAACTAATCCAAAATTAAATCGTAAATCGATTAAAAGAACTGAAAACGGTACTAAAAAAATTTATGGCTGTGTTTTTGTAAAATCATTTGGATCGGGTAGAATTTTGTATATATTTTTCAAGACCAAACCAGGTGACATGGAGATGGCGGATCATTTATTTATTGATTGCAATTTGTTTGAAAGTATTTGGTACCTCATTTGTCTTTGGTTTGGCATTTCTTTTGTGTGTCCAGGGTTGTTACAAGATCACTTTACTCAGTTTATTCACATGGCGGGTATGCCAAGATCATCTCATATTTACTTTAAGATTATTTGGCTAGCATCTACATGGGCAATATGGAAGGTTAGAAACAATTGTGTCTTCAAAATTGCGGTAATTGATCCTTATAGGATACTTGAAAGAGTGAAGCTGGATTCATTTTTATGATTATCTTCAAATATTGTTCCTATTTCTTTTGTATTTCATGATTAGTGGAGACACGCTATCCTTTGTATGGGCATCATGTAATTTGGTTTTGTTCATTTTCTTTTTCTGGTGGATGCACCTTTGATAGGTGTCGTTGTGTTGTAACATATATTGGATGATTCAAAAAAAACAATATATTTCATTTGGTTTTGTTCATTTTCTTTTTCTGGTGGATGCACCTTTTGAGCAATATATTTCATTTTGATTTTTTCAAAAAAAAACAAATAAATATTAATGTTTTTTAAAATATTTCTTTATTATTAATAAAATATATTGCATTTATTGTTGTTGGACGGTTTCTAATTTTTTTAATAATACTTATTAGTTAAATTTAATAATTTCATTTTACTTCTTTAAAAAAATTGATTGCACTATTTCATAGTATCATATATGATCGATTAATTTCATTTTTAATTGTTAGTTTTTAATATATGATATTAGTTTTTTTGAAGTATTAATATATGATATGTTATCACCTAAAAAATATATGTTGTGTTGTATTTTTTATCAAACTTATGATTTTACGTGTTGGTAGTATTCATTTTAGTATCCTTCAAAAAAATATATTAACTTTATCATATGTTTTATAAGATTTTTTTTTGACGCATACAAGATTTTAATTTAGATATCCAACAACAGTTACGAACGTCGTTCAAAATGATTCAAACTGCGGATATTTAAAATTTTGGATCGGATGAATTTTTATTGGATACTCAAATCAAACCGCAATGCGAACACGATTAACGGTTACCTTTTACTAATCTACCTATATTGTATATGAAGGGAATAGAGAATTTTGGACCATCTTTTTTATTCCTGTAATAAATATAGATAACTGTCATCGGAGAGTATTATGGTCATTTTAAGGTGCCAAAGAGCAATTGCTGAGGCTTAAAGAGCAATTTTCGTTTTGCAATTGTGTATCTAACATTACAAATATTGGGCTCACATGAAAAATAAGGCCCAAAATTTAAAAATTGCAAGGAACAAAAGTGGAAAGCTGTTCCCACTTTTAACACGCGAAAAAAAACGTAAATGTCCATTAAGAGTTAATTGCCGTCGGTTAAAATCAATCGGCAAACTTTGCTAATTTTCAATTAGTTTGATTAATTTTATATTATGTATCGAGCATGATTTTGTTATTGCAGGTTTTTATTTAAAGCTGTTTTTTAGCATATATAAAAAACTGTGGCATGTTTCAAAAAAAAATAAAAATAAAACTGTGGCATGTATTTTTTTTTGTAACGTATACCTAATTGTATCCTTTTCTGCTTTTTTATTTAACTAGACTCTTGATCTGTGCTACCGTACGGATCATACCACGTAGAAGTTAATCAAATCAGTCGCAAAAATGTAAACATATATAGTTAATAGAAGTTTTATAACAATTTAAAAATATGTTCCCTTCTAAGACAACAATAGCAACAAAATGAAATGGTAGCATACATAACAAAAAG
>Ga0228711_1010641_pt1 | contig 12019 bp, 3 predicted proteins | sample MedpolnodulmetaG_2_FD_177996 | JGI IMG/M metagenome (GOLD analysis project Ga0228711, IMG submission 177996) | Root nodule microbial communities from Medicago polymorpha collected in Santa Monica, California, United States - brown nodules | ecosystem: Host-associated > Plants > Roots > Nodule...
TTGTTATTGAAATCCGGAATCTGTTATTTTCAATTTGGTTTGAGTTTGATTCTACAACGAAAATGGGTTTTTTTTTTTTTTGAAGGATTGATGATGATGATGGGTTTAGATCCAAAAATGGGTTTTAGTGAATGATTGGTGATGATGATGGTGATAAAGGGTTGAGATGATGATGATGAAAAAGATTTGTTTTTTTTTCTTCTGGGTTTGTGTGTTGTTGATGATGAAGATCATGAAGAAGAGGATGGAAGGAAAAGGAAGAAGATGAATAATATAAACCCTAATGTTTTTTTGAATTTATTTAACAGAAGGGATCAAAACAAGTAACGAAGATAAAGATAAAGTACTCAAACAATCTTTTTTTTAGTTAAGGGACCAAAGCGATACCAAATAAATACTTAAGAGACCAAAAGAGCATTTAAGCCTTGCTGGATACTCCCACCGTCCCTTAACTAAAAGACTAGTTAGCATTTTCCTTAAATATGAGACCATGCAACTCGTGGTGAAACGGGCCATAAACGTCTCGAGTAAGTTCTCACTGATCTCTATGGGCCATGTGAAAACCACAATAAATCAACTCGTTCCAAGGTGCAATGAAAGACTATGCATTTGAGGGTTTGATGTGAGTTCAATCTTCATTCTAACATTAAAGTAGGTCAAGCGCTTTCATGGACCGGTTTTTCCATCATACTCTTCCATAGTATAAAGATGAAAATGCCTCAATATGGGCTCTTCATTGATTTCCCTAGAAAAGGGAGTTGTATAGCATCCTCTTTCCGTCTCTTCCTCTTAGGAGGGCCTTACCTTGAAGCCATATTTTCCCTCCGGAACTTTTAAAGATTCCACGACCGTGATGACTGTTGGATTTAGGAGGCAATCGATATAAATTGCTCCTATATTTTTTTTTTTGGCTTCAGTTATCCTATCCTTGAGTGTCAACACATGAGTAAGCATCTCGTTCACGTCCGATGGTGTAAGACTAAAAGTCCTATGCCTTTGTGATGGTGAACGACGGTGACTATTGATACCTGTTGTTGGCACATACATGAATGTTTATCTAATGACGGAGAAACATATGGATCTTAATGTCCTCTATTGTTTGTGTTTCCGACCCTACTAGTGTTTGTTGGGTCTCTATAATGTTCGTTGTTTTGAGAATTTTATGTGGGGATTTGGCTCCTAATTCGAGCCATTATTTGGTTTCTTGAGGCCTAAATGATAATTTTACCCAGGGTCAATGGTGGGCGCAAATGTTCATGTATGAAGTAGTGGGGTTACCCTCTTGAGCACAAGGTGTGCTTCCTTTTCTGGTGAGTGGATCTTCCATCAGTGGTCATACATTCCTTCTTAAAAAATGGGGGTGTGCGAGCAAAAAACACTTCGACACCAATTATGATTGGGTGCTAGCAGGTAGCAATGTAGTTTGATAGTGAGTATAAATGAGTTGATCGTACGTAATAGGTGAGAGCTCCTATTTATAGTAGTGGATCCAATGATAAGCTCCTTGTCGACTGCTAGCTTCTCACCTTAGGTTTAGTTTGATTTGTTGGGAGGTTAATATGGATATTCGAGAAACCAACCCCCTTGAAAGGGGGTGGCATCTATCCGCTTTAAGCGAGTTTCCTCCTGTAAGTAGGAATAACTCATTCATAAATGAGGATGTGTTTAATATAATGCAAAGGAACCTAAGATAGGCAAATACTCTTATGTAATTTAAATGTGGTCCTAGTATAGAGGAAAAAACTGGTATCCATCCAAAATTTAGTTATGATTTGGTGTGGTGAAGCACGTAGGCGCTCTTAAGATATATGGGTGGAATGAGGTTGTTCCAATTATATCATAGTGGTTCGCTGCCTTTGTTTATGCACTGCTCCAAGGCGGTTTAGGAGGTCGATTCATATGCAGTGTCGTGTGTCCCGTCAAGGTGGTTACCTCGATGGACCTTGTCTTGACACGTTTGTTGGGCTTTCTTATCATATTCTTAATGAACCCTAGTATTCGGTGACCCAAACGAAAATTGGGTTGAGCCTTTTAGTCTCATACGATAACATTTTATCAAATCATTTAACTCAATTGAAAAACAAAGAGGTCGGAGTTAAATCATAAAGAACTTTGTGCATCTAAATAAAATAGAGAGAGTATAGGAAACAACACAATATGTTTATACTGATTCATAATCTAATAATTTGCTACCTCTAGTCCCCAATGAAGAGATATTTCTCCACTATAATCAACCAATTAGAATCCCGATATTCTATTTTGTCTAACTGGGACACAATGGATTTCCCACAAGGCATTTGATTCTTAAGTTCTTTTCACTCAAACATTATTGCTTAAGAAAGCTCGTTGAGTGTATTGCTAAGTTACCAACTAAGTATGAATATACCTTGTCTTATCAAACATGCTGACTCATCTGACCTATTTGAGGTGTTGAGAGTTTAACGTCTCTTGAGATGACCATTGATGCCAAAGGTTGTTGCCACTCCTGAGTCAGTTACAAGAGGCTTAAGTTTGTATTTGAGTGATACAAAGCCATAAAGAGATATAGAGATAGAAAGAGTGATAGAGAGCGAGAGAGGGAGAGAGAGAGAGAGAGAGAGAAAGATTAATTATTTACTCTGATTTTATACGTCATTACAATAATTCATCTATCAAAGTAGAAAAACACTAAAAAGCACGACACGGATTTGTCGTGAAAACCACACGACCATGTATTTCACCCGGCCACAATTCCATATTTTTCCATTTAGTTTAATTAAAATTATTTAAACAATGCCACATATTATGTCGTGGGCTTTGTGCATGTGAATTGTCGTGTACTATACCATAGCTCATCAAAGAAAGTACGATAAAGACAACTTTAATGGTGTATAACATGATCTAATGACTCTCTAAGATATGATATTACAATATGATTCAAGATTCACGTTCATGGATTTTTAAAATTTATCTTTTATGATCAACCTTTTGCAATCTCATTTGTATGAACCTAATGTAATAATACATTCTTGAATTAACATCGGTTCCCTACTGTCTTAAAGTTGTGGAAGATTCTATAGACTTTTCTTAACACATTTTATTCTATCCTTTATCAAGCAACCATATATTACTTAAAAGATTTTAACTCTTGATCTTAAGTCATGGTGAACAACAAAGTTTTTGTTGAACACTCTATAACACAATATATTATTTAAGCTCACATACTCTCATTTGAAGCTTTCTCTCACTATGCTTTCAATTTATATTTCTTCTAAATAGATGACTTCATGTCAGATTAGAGGCATGTCTTCACCATATGAATTATTACTAGCTATATGCAATCAATATCCATATTTACTAGTGATGATTTGGTTCTTCAGAATTCCTTATGGCCAAACAATGGAATTGATTGTACTTTGTCTTTGCTTCCTGTTGTGTTCTCCTAGCTTGATAGGGATGCATATTGAGCTTACCTAAGTAATGCTTATAACTTGCACATTTCAACACACAATTTGTAGAAAAATTATTACTCTCTTTGTTATCATAAAAACATTAATTGATATTTATGAAACAAAATGTTCTCTTGTTATCATAAAAACATTAATTGATATTGCTTATGAAACAAAATGGTTCTTGCGCAATCGTTTTCCACAAAACTTGTAGCTTTGCACGAAGTTCTTCCACTTTAAGCGAAATTGCACCTTTTGGCCAAATCATACGACCATGCAAATTGTTCTTAAACATATCGTATCCATCCAGAGATTCCTTTTCAGGGATAGTGATGGATATTTGTTCCCTTTGACACATAGGTTAGGTAGTTGGTTCATAGGAATGTTGTAAACATTGTTGGAGACTATTTGCGCAAAATATATTGGTTTACTGACGATTTTTGTAGGTTTTTTTTGGATCTTTAGATAATGAAACATTATGAGAGTTGGGATCTACAAGGCATGACCACGATAGGGCTCTGCCCATGGCTGCCATGGATACTATTATTGAAAGAGATAGATGAAGGGTATGATAGGAAAAAATTAAAATAATAGTATCAAAAGTAAGGGTGCGAATAGGTCACTTCGGCAAAGAGAGGCCTAAGATTTTGAATACACGTCAGGCGTACATGTCACGCTTTTTTTTTTTTAGAAAATGATATTTTCACAACCATTTTGTGGCAACCTATGTGACAACTTTATTTTTCATACTCACATTATTTTTTTACTTTCTCTCTTTATTATTTTGGTTTCTGTGTCACTATCTATTTTTCTTTGTAAATTAGTGATTGTCACAAAAGTTGTCACTCAAATAGTTGTTCAAATAACACACCACTTTTTTTTATAAGGCTATGCTATGTTTTCAGCCTACCAAACTCTCATCTCATGCTCAGATAGTAAAAATATTATTTTTATAATCAAGACGTGGTAGGCTTAAGTGCAACGTCGATTCCTCTTTTTCTAATTCTAGTAATAAATTAGGCATAGGCATATGCATTTGAGACTCAGAAGGAAACCATGTCCTCACTAAAACCGTGTGGTTTACGCCTTTGTGTTTAATTGATGTTGGAGAAAGCTTTGGGACATTACCATAAAATTCGGTGGATCCATGACCTTCAACTCTCGTGTTAGGTTTCTTAGAAGACAAGCAAATCAGGTTGCCCACCAACTAGCTAACACAACCACATTCTTTCCTAACTTTCATATCTTTGATGAGATTCAGATATGTCTTACTGATTTAATCTTTGATGAAATACTATAAGAGCATATATATCGGTAGCTTTACTGCAATGCAACGGTGCCTTAATGCTTTTTATGTATTAAAATATAAATTAAAAGGTATTTACAAAGCAACCAAAGAGACTTTTGATATATTGTGGAGTCTAGTCGGACCTATTTTAGAATTTTTAATGAGTAGTATGAATATTTAAAAAATGTAGTTGACTGGTTTAAATAATTGAAAAGTGAAATAATATAAAGAATTAAGTGAGACCAATTTATACCACCCATGTGGGTAGCATGGATGTGGATGCTCTAAGTATCTTTCTCTAAAAAAATATAATTTAAGCTTATTATATTATGTACTTGACTACTTGAGATTAAAATATAAATTTGTTAACTATTTGAGTAATTTAAGCTTATTAGTCTACAATAATTTTTTATGCAAAAATATTTGTATGTATTATTATAAACAGTAATTGAATTATGAAGTTGTATATAGCCAAGATGTCTAAAATATCGTTAAATATCGAAATGGAGGTAATCTCATGAGCCTATTAGTTCATTAGTCTAATTAATCATATATAAGATTACTTTCTTAAATACATTTAAGCTTTTAATCAGGCTAACATATATCAGACTTTCAAAAGGCCAGACTCATACCTCTAAAATAAGCTTACAACATTACATGTCCAACTTGGATCTTAAATTATTTGGCAGGTCAAACTTAATTCTTGTAAAGCTTAATTCAGCCCAGTCTATTTCCACCCTTAATTAAAAGTAACAAAATATTATTCATTTTCTTGGTAATTGTAAAAATAAAACTAAAAAGGATAGTTAAAAAATAAAATAAGTGGGTAATAATTTAATTAATCAGTTATGGAGGTGGGGAGGTGGTTTGAGGAGAATTTAAGGTATAAGGTTGGTGATGGGACATATACCTTTTTTTTTTGTCTGAAAATCCTTAGACGACACAGTAGATATGTTTTCTTTATGGTGGAGTGTAAGAGGAGAAACATGAAAGTGGCGGCGTCAGTTGTTGGTGTGAGTAATGAGTTAGTAGTGGACTGAATGGCTTTATTTGACAATGTGAATTTGTTGGTTAATATTGCTGATCTGTGGTGCTGGTAGTTGCATCCAGATGATGGTTATTTTTCTCGTGGTGCGTATCAGTTACTTATTAGGTAGAAGTCGTATCATTATACCGCTGCTTCATATCTCATATGGAATAAGGACATCCCTATAAGGGTTTCTTTATTTGCATGGCGGTTTCTTCGCAATAGGTTTCCTACCAAGGAATTCAGGGGTGGCCCTGAACACTGGCCGAGGGGGCAGCTGCCCAGAGCACCAAAATTTAGGGGCACCAAAAAATATATTTTTACTACCTACACATATATATATGTGTGTGCGCGCACGCACGCGCGTATGTGTATGTACTATATATACTCCCATAAAAAAATGTAAAATGCTAGTTGCTGACAAAATTACAGGGGCACTACAAAGTCAAAACTAATAAATGACGTGAGTAAATGAAATATAAAATAAAATCAGTCGACTAGATGTACCAAACAATATTAATTACATCCATAATTTTAGGAACTAAATCGATGAGTTATGAGTGAAAAACAAGTGAATAATCTAATTGAGGCACTAAAATTAAAATAATGATATGTAGTGTCATGAATAATAAAAAGTTAAATTTTTTGCTAAAGCATATTAAAAGTCACAATATTTTACCTAGTTTATGAATCTCTTTTCTTTTTAATTTTTATTCTTATTCTCTATGTCTAACATCTCCATCTCAATTTGAAAACAAAAAACATCTCTCCATCTCAATTATGCAACTATTAACACAAGAATCAATTGCCAAAAGCATAAGTGCCGTATACCATTGATCATAACTTCATAAGATAGGAGTAAGTGTCAATTGCAATTGCCAAACAATTTATTTATAGTCAAACAAACTTTCACTTTTGAGGAATAAACATTGAATTATGAAATGTTATGATGATACAAACATTGAATTATGATCCATGTGTGATGTTTTGATAAATATGTTTATTTAGTTAATTAAACTTGTCGAGGGAAGTCTAGACTCTGTAACATGGATTCTAGCTTAGAGCTAATTTGATACACCCTAATTAGAGTGAAGAAAAAAGCACTCTTCGAGTGATGTTAACTCCTAGAGAGAAAAGAGATGAAGAAAATGGCACTCTTTGAGTGAGTGTAAACTCCTAAAGAGAAAATAGATGAGAAATTAGGGAAGAAAGTGAGACCTTGTTATTATTCAATATGTCAGGATTAGTCATTGTTACATCATATATAGTCAATTTTGGCATAACAACTTGCATAATCCAAGGAAAGGGAAATAATGGAATCGTAAATTTAGGAAAGAAAATAAACTGAACCATAAAATTAGGAAAGGGAGATAACTGAATGTAATCAAGTGCAACCCTACTTGCTCACAAATCCTTCATCCCATGAGGTCGTATCATAATTAGTTCACATTTCAAAGGTTCATACTTGTGTTCTTCTTGCACAATGTCAAATGAAATGTTTAATAGTCTTTCCATTCATTTCTCTTAATCATTTTTTGTGGAACTTTTTTTTTATAAGGACCACTCTTTTGATTCGACCAAGGCATCCAAATTTAAAAGGCCAGTGCCAAAGATAATTTATTTAGACGAGGTATCATCCATCCCGATCGATTTACAACTTTGTGTGAGTGGGTGCAGTAACATTTAAACAACAAATCATTTTGTAATATATTCAGTGATCCTTAATGCATTTAATTTGGTTCGCATACGTTTAAGTTCTTTAGGCGGAAATGAACAAGATTTTTAATAATAAGGAGAATTCAATACCCCAGTTTCTTAATAAAGTTAAGTTTCTTTTTTTTTTTTTATGGCTAAAGGCAAAATTCAATAATCTTACTTTAGGTTATCCGTAATCTATACATATAAAGTGAAAATTTCATTCATAAATTTTTATTACGTTATAATAATCTGAGTAATATATATAGTTAGCTACTCCGGTATATAGTGACAAACGCATCTATTCTGAGTACAATCCCCTTTAGCATGTTTGAGTTTTGAAGCACATCTTGAATCACAGTTATCCTTGTTAATGCATGCTCCCAACCCAATATTACAACTATACGTTGATGCATCTTTTTTGTATAGACAAGTGCACATGTTGAAGTCATCACAATAAGAACCTAATCCATTCAGACCATAAAGGACTCTACAATAATCATTGCAATTTCCAACAGCACAGTTATCGTATATCTCTGAGCATTGGCCTCCTTCTACTGTTAATTGCACTATCATCACATGCACATGTAAATTAGGGCGTGAGAAAAATATTACAAGTTTACCATCATTGAAAAATATATTACATCAAGAATTAAAAAATGTTGCAGACACTTACCCGCGGCAATGGTGGCTAGAATGACAAGGATATTAAACCAGTTTGAGAAGTGGTTTGCCATTTGATAAACAATTATATATTCTTTACCAAGTTTCTTTTGGTTTTGATTAAAACAAAAAGTTTCTTTTGGTTTGATAGTGTTCTTATGATGAATCTAAAGTGTTGTATCTATAAGCCTTTATAAGACCCATACTCCTGATGCTGAGTGTGACATGGCGTTCAATATGGTATTTCATTAATTTTGTGGTCAATCCATGATCCGTGCATTTATTCCATTTAATGTATTGATTGATATACCTATTATAAATTCCTTACATCAAGAAGGAGAAAATGTTTTTGTGTTGACTAAAGGAAGGAGAAAATATTAAAGAGGGCGAGAAGGAATTATAGGCAGAAATGGAAATCACTCTAATCATGATCCCATGATTTTTGGAGAAATAAAAAGGAAACCTTGTTGTTAGTTTTCTGAATCATAAAGACCGTAAAGGATATTTTGAGTTTTCCGAAGATCAAAGGCACACAGAAATGTTTCCCTCCCTAAAAAAAAAAAAAGAAAAGAAATGTTCAATCAGACCGGCAATCAACCCAGTCAATAAACTGGTTCATTGGTCGAACCACTGGATCATTGGTTGAATCGTATGTCTAAATCAGATTTTATAAAAAAAAGTGTACATGTACTAAATCATATTGAGTCGATTTATCTTTAAAATTTTAATAAAAATTCATACATTAAAAAAAATAGAAATTTAATAAATTAAGTATCAATGAATACGTTTTATAAATGCAGATCACCCTCAAATAAAAGTGCAGATCATAAGCATAAAAAAAAAATCATAGGTTTTTTTAAACGAAAAAAATATAAAAATAAAATCATAGGTGATAAAGTGTTCCCAAAAAAAAAGTAAGTGTTTTATTTTTAAAGCTTGAGCGAATAACTTTTGTTGCTTTTTTTTGGGTAAGATTAGGTTGGGAAGGAGATTTGGATGGTGAAGATGGGTTAGATTGAAGGCAGGGCCATGGGATGATGGTGGGGTTGATAGGTGGAGGCGCGGTGGTCATGATGGAAAGGTTGGTGGTTGATGGTGGAAGTAAGGCTTTCTTAGGATGAAGGTAACCTAATTGGAACAGTAACTAATCGCACTTAAATCGCCTAATAGACTAGAGCAGATGTTGTTTTTTCGTCAAACCAATTTAAAACCTATCAACATAGAAACATGTATAAACATTTATGAAGTGAATTTAAACATGTTTTAACAATAATCACTCATCAATTCATGATTTACAGTCAAATAAGCAAAAATCATCAAAATCACTTAGCAACAACAACGACTATGAAGTTTAAGCACATAACACAACAATTTCATGAAGTTCATCATACCCACAAATTCACTTGAATTAGGAGCACGATATTCATCATTCAAAAATCACAAAAGTCACAATTAACACAAAAGCACTTAAACCCACAATTAAAAATAAGAGATTATAGCTTAATTATGAAAAGGAAACCATCCCCCTTACCTCTAGTCTTCAAGAATCCTAACTTTGGCTTCACTTTATCTCCTAGTTCTTCAAACTCCAAGCTCTCTCTCTAGCTTCCTCTTCTATCTTTTTGATCCACTTTCTCTCTCTTCCTCTTATGTTTTTGTGAAATGAAACAATGAAAGTTTAACCTAATTTTTCACAAGAGTTATGCTTATATACCATCTTCTAATTGGGCTAGGTTTCTAATTGTCATAATGAGCTCATCATGCTTACTAACTAATTCTCAAAGTTACTACTCACTTAAACCGTTATAATACAGAATAATTACCGTCTCTAAATTCAATTGAATTCTTATTCTTATTCTTATCACAATGATCATAAGCTAAATTTATGGGAAGTGATATTCACGAATAAAAATAATAATTACTATTATTTTACCATTATCAAGTATTTAAAATTAAATACTGCAATTTAAACACTACTAATACCTCATCTCACTAGTAACTTAGTAAAAACAACTATTTCTCACTTAACACTCCAAAATAATCTTCTCAATAAAAATGACTAATTTACCCTTGCTCACCAAATGATCAAAATACCCCTGAGTCTAAAAGTGACTAAAATACCCTTCTAGGTCAAAAATCCACTAATCCCGAATAAAATACAAACAAAGACAAATAATCACACATAAACACATAGAATAAACAATTAAAATAATTCTAAAGAAAATCGGGTTGTTACATGTATTACATGATGAGTCTGTCTCCATGCATGCATATAAAGTTGAGTCTAGGAAAATAAAGATGAAATAAAGACAAATGTAAGCCCAGTAACACATCTATAGTAACAATATATGATGACGATATAAGGGACAATGTTTGAGCTTGGTGTATATTTTGTGAAATGGTGTGTGGCGATGAATGTATAAGTGTTTACTTGTGTTTTTGGTAAACTATAAGACTAGTTTTAAAATGTTGCTTGCAGGATCAACTAGAAATCCTAAGACATGTTGTGCAATGATTTTCCAGAAAATGTATGAACATTCATCATATTCATGAATTTGTTAATGAACAAGATGAAGAAAATTAATAACTGTCTTTCGACAGAAACCGAAAGGAAAGGATGAAACAAGTAAAAAATTAAAGTTCTAAAAGCAAAGAAACTTAAAGGAAAAGTAAATTCACTACATCGAAATAAAGATGGTTCATAAGATCATCGATACATACATTCTAACTCGTTGAGTGTATAGAACTTTTGCTTAATAATTCGTGACCCGTTTTTCTTATGAAAAACTACTATATATACGTAAGAAAAATAACTACAAAAACCAACAGCCTTGAACTGTATCCTTTTCGACAGCTTTTGTCTGTTTCCCACGTGTATGAACTTTCAAACTTGCCTCTTCAGAGAAAATTCCAAATCTTCAAAGGTTTTCTTAGTCGAAATCATCTTCTTCCTAGTCAAAATCTGACTTTGTCGAAATCAACACATCTTCTCTTTTATTTAGAAAATCTTACAGTCTTATATTCTTCTTTTCCTGTCGAAAATCACATTTTAAAAATAAAGGCTAACAATAAGTTATTGAGGAGAAATATCTAATGATGTATCTTATGACGTCGTATTGTTGTTATTGTTGTTGTTGTTGTTGTTGTTGTTTTTGTTATTATTAATTATTGTTATTCATGATTTTCCTAATGATATGTATGACTGACATTTTCACCCCCTTTGTTGTTGTTTTGTTTTTCTTTGTGGTGATTATACTCTTGTGGTACAAACACTCAAGTTGAGGAAGATTAGTTGTGGGACAGTTTAGACGGTGGTGATGGAAGTGACTTCCGTCTTCTTTTCTTTATTTTATAGTTGAATAAACATGTAGTCGATACGAGCTCTGATTTGTAACATCGAGGTTGGGGTTAGCGTTGAGAATTAATTTCCTCTGAGTTTGAATTCTTGAAACTATTTTTATTTCTATTTATGATGTTGACACCAATTTTTTCCACACAATTAAGTGTAATTTGGAGTTTTTTTCCTGAATAATTGATATAATTTGGAGTGTAATTTCAATTAATTGAGACTGCGAAAATATATTATTCAGAGGAAGAATTAACGTGAGGAAATGGTTTTGTTTTGTCTTTGTTTTTTTAAGGGATTGTTTTAACCACCAGTTTTGTTCTTGTTTTAATTAATTGAAGTAAACTTACAAAATTGCCATTCATTTAAGATTGGTTTGATTAGTAACTAGTGGGTATTTTGGAGAAAATTAAGTGGGAGTAGGTTTGGTAACTTACTCCTTTATGTTTTTTTTTTTGGAAACAAAGAGGGCCTAATCCCTAAAGAAACAACTACAAGGCAACACTACGGGAATGTAATATCCCAACAAAATCAGCAAAAAGAAGTGAACTAATATGAGCTGGTGGTTGCTC
>Ga0228711_1010642_pt1 | contig 12018 bp, 6 predicted proteins | sample MedpolnodulmetaG_2_FD_177996 | JGI IMG/M metagenome (GOLD analysis project Ga0228711, IMG submission 177996) | Root nodule microbial communities from Medicago polymorpha collected in Santa Monica, California, United States - brown nodules | ecosystem: Host-associated > Plants > Roots > Nodule...
CCCCCCCCCCCCCCCCCTTCTTGTGGTTTTTCTCACCTTCAAATCGAAGCTTTCCTCGTGCAAAAAAATGAAACGTGATGTTTTGATGTCTGATGCAAAACACACAGTTTGCTTCAAAAAGTGCACGGGCCGTTCATTTCTTCCTGGACCGTGCGTCTTTAGGAGCAAAACTGCACGATCGTGCGCATGCTGAATGGTCTGGAATGACATTTTCCTGTACTTTTAAGGTTCCAAATGCAACCCTAGGTGTCCCAAACACCTAAAACTATTTAATTAGAGTTTAATTGAGCTTATTTGATTGGATTAACATGGCTTACTTTAAGAAAATAAATTGATTTCAAAACATGAGGAAAATGAGATGGACTTTGAGAATTTTGAGAAACGGAGGAACTTTGTGAAATGAAAATGCTACGATTGAGTAACCTAGATGTTAGATGATATGTAGGGATGTTTTTATGATGTGTAAGAACTTGGGATCTTAATTTTGTTGAGAAAAATTTGAAATAGGTCATTTTGTTAAAATAGTCGAACTTTATCAAAATGAGATTTTATGATTGAATAACTAGCAAATAGTTTTGTATTCATGATAATATGATGAAACACGAATGAATAAATGATTGATGAGTGTGTAATATGTTTGTTATCATGATGTGGTTGTTTGTTCGTCTATTATATGAATTGTGCTTTGTGGAAAAAATTTGTTTCCTTGAGGTGATAATTGTTGATGATGGTATGATTATGACTCTTTTGTTGATTATGACTTGTTGATTATATGGATGTAAATGCTTGATAATGCAATGGTAAATTGGTGTAGATTATATGATGGTGTAAATTGTATAATATAGAGTTGGTGATTTTTGCATTGTCGAGTATTTACGTGAAAGTCCATGCATTCATAGTCATGTTGAGTCTTTGGTGAAGAACATAATTGGTGGTGATTATTACGTTAGTTGGTGAAGAACGTAATTGGTGGTGATTATTACGTTAATCGATAACTCAGTAAGATTACCTCCTAAATCTAAACTTGGTACCACATGCATGTAGAAGTGGCTAGAACATTGCATGCACAGGAGATTGGTGGAATATGTCATGCTTGACTATGTGGTTTGGTGATTATGTGCATTGGAAAAATTTGGTGAATGTTGTGTCTATGTGGAATTGTGAACTTGTATATGTTGCTTGATTATGCTAGTATACTTGAGAAATAAAGCTTCTTCGTTGGATGACTTGATTAATAGTTTATTTACTTAATTTTGAAAATGAATAAACTTGGTATGCTATGATAGAAGTATGATAATATTCACATGAGGTTATTATTATAGGAATGATGAGTATGTATAAATGTTATGCTTGAAATCCTTGAATGCTTTTTACTTGATTATATGAATGATGAGTATGTATGAATGGGTAGACGGCGTGCAGGATTGATTTCTTATTGCTTGCGAGTTGCTTGAGGACTAGCTTTAGAGCTACCTCTTTATCCTTTTGCTTGGAGTCTTAGATATGGCTCTGATTTAGGAGTGTCGGGACTTTTACATTTATGCTATGTATTTATATCATTGCTGAGACTTATTGTCTGTTTATGTCTAAGATTTGAGATATTGTTGGTGATGTATTATGAGACCTGAGACATGGTTGTTGACATTTGTTATATGTTGTTGAGACATTTATGAATGATGATTTTTCCGCTGCGAGTTTTTGAAAAGATATTTATTATGCATGTTTTGAGATAATTGAAGATGTAACATCTAAACTCTTTCGAATATTTGATTTAATTGCATGATTTATTGTATTCGGGGTTTAGGGTGTTATATTTTGCATGTTATCAATGTCGAACAAGACAACTTGACAAAGGCCTAGAAGAAGTGTGGAATGATAGGAAGCATTGTGCAAAACCAATGGTCGTAACTACCTCTAACTTGATCATTATCTCTCTACCAGCCTTAGATAGACACTTACTACTCCACAAATTAATTTTATGACATATTCGGTCTTTTATAAAACCAAAGGTTTTTCCTTTACTTCAACCAACCATCGACAGTAAACCAAGACATTTACTCGCCCCATAACAACTCTTACTCCTAAAATAGTATTGATTACTTCCTTCAAGGGAGTTGGAATGCTGCTACAATAAAAGCCTTTGGATTTATTGAGGCTAATGGCTTGACCATAGGCTGCCTCGTAACTTTTGAGAATATGCTTCATATTGCGTTTCTCGTTCTTCAACCCTGAAAAATAAGAAACAATCATCGACAAACAAAAAGTGAAAAATAGTAGGAGCATTTGTACTTATAGAAATAAGAAACAATCATCGACAAACAAAAAGTGAAAAATAGTAGGAGCATTTGTACTTATAGATATGGCATGGAGATCCCTCCTCGTTCAGCTTTCTGAATAAGTGTTGAGAGTCCTTTTGCACACAAGATAAAAAGATAAGGTGATAAAGGACCACCTTGCCTCAAACTCCTTCCTGGAATAATAGGCCCTACCGAATCATTATTCACAATAACATAATAGTCACCAGTTTCAACACACATCAAAATCCACCTATGCCATTGATTACTAAATCCATCTTTAACATAATTTCCTTAAGGTATAGCCAATCGATACGATCATAGGCCTTGCTAATATCAAGTTTAAGAGCAACATTATTCTCTCTACTACGCTTGCTAACTTTCATACGATGAACTTCTTAGATAGCAGTCATAGTGTTGTCAAGAGTGGAACGACTAGGAACAAATGTCGACTGATTATTAAAAATGAACTTATGAAGAATATTCTTGAGCCTATTGGCGAGAACTTTGGCGAGCAATTTATACAAAATATTACACAACGTTATAGGTCTCCATTCCTTCATAGTTTTTTGTCTTTAGGTATCCAAGAAATATTTGTGGATTTAAGAGAAGGGGGAAATTGATTATTATTAAGCCATGAACAACACTCATGAAAAGTGTTGAGACTACCCTTTCTAAAGAGAGAATTTGGTTTACCTTCTTACGAGATGTAACATATGCATGAATTTTTTTTGTATTGAGATCATCATCTCGATACCAGTGAGTTCTAGCTTGCTTCCTCAAATATTTATCCTCTTGTATCATCAATTTAGTCATCCTTTTCCTCAAACTTGTTAATCATATTGGATCTGCTATTGGACCTTGATTACAACAACAGAATAATTCTCGTCGACATTCATCAATATCTTCCTTCAATACATTCTCATTTGCCTTATTACATGTGCAAAGTTCAGAGGCGCAATGCTCTAACTTCTCAGCAATCGGCATATCTGCACTAGAAATCCGGTTGTCAGATACAACATCATGAATGCCTGGTTCAACACACCAATCATTCTCGAATTTAAAATTTCTTTTAGGCATCCAAACACGATTAACATGTTCCTAGTTGAGTAGAATCGGATAATGATCAGAAGCTGGAGCTACTAAGTTCTCCACCTTAACATTAGGATATAAACAGAACCATGCCTCATTAGCAAGAGTGCGGTTCAATCTAGAATGCACCATGGAAGCGAGTGAGTATTAGATAAATTCCTCAGAATATCTCAAGAGGCACACCTTCTACCTCCATCCAGGAAACCATAAAAACCTCTAAATTGTTATCTTCCTCGACTAGGATCATTTAACTCAACATTTATATGATTAGCCAAATAATTTAACATAGTGTAATTAAAAGAGTGTCGCCAAAATAGTGCTAAGCCACCACTCCGACCATTACTACTAATAGCTAAACAATTATCAAAACCAAGCAAGTAACGAAATTCGCCTGTTTTATTTGAGTGACTAAAGTCTCACTGAGAAATAAGGCATCTGGCTTATAACAGCGAACTAGGTACTTCAATTTTGGAACTACACTCAAGTTCCCAAATCCTTGACAATTTCAACATATCACACTCATATTACCAAAGAACTATTATTATCACCACAATCACCATTCACACTGATCATACCCAACAAAACAAGAGATTAGATGGAATAAACTACACAATCCAAAAAGAGGAGACAAAACCGTAATATTCAGTGAGAATATAAAAACCTAATGTAACACTGAAAGATATTTAAACAGAGACCCAAAATCATAGATACAAATTATAGCATATTGAATAAATAGAATAGACGTGTACCATATTTAATTGGTTGGTGATTGACCATTAAGATCCTGTTGGAGAAGCCATCAGAGGAGCTAGGGTTGATAGATGCTTCTGCCGCCTTACTGATGAGTGTTCTTTAGTTTTTTCAGTATGTCTAACCTGATGGGATAGTTAGATTATATACTCATCAGTGGAGGCAGGGACCTTTCAAATGGGCTCACTAATAAGAACGGTCCAACCCATCACGGTCCGTTCACCATAAGCCCAATATAAATACCAAATACAATAACATTAAATATTTAATTATGTATATTTTATTTATATTTTCACAATTAATTAAAGTAAATCCAAAATATTCAACAATCTCCCACTTGGATTACTTTAATTAAAATGTCAAAAAAATTAATGTAAGAATGGTGGTAGAAGTATATCAAATATTTATAATAGTACTTGTCATCAAGGTAGTATAAGAAACACAAAATTCAACAATGCAGAAATTGAATCCGATAGGGCAAACAAAATCATACATGTTAAACCTTACATTTCACATTGAATAAAGAATATGGATTAACATTATAAATTGAGAACTTGTAATCCAATAAAGGTCCATGCATATAAAAATGCTATAATAAACTACCACTAACCCAAAATATGGTAGACTTAATGAGTTACAATACTCATATATATAAGTATGTGGTTAGTAGTTCTGCCAATGAGTTTTCAATTTTATAGAAGTCATATATCCACATAGTTATAAGAATAGTAATTACTTATAGGGATAGCCTATTAAGAGAGTTTAATTACATTTAGTCAAAATCAATAAATGTTCTACGACATTCCATTAATTCAAGTTTTGATAAAAGTGTGACTATGAAAATCCATAAAAATAAAATAAAAATAGAAAATGCAAGAATCTCCACATTGGATTAACATAGACACTTAGTTTAAAGAAGAAAAAAATGTTTGGATTAATGTGGCCACTAGAATGTCAATAATGAAAAAACATTCATGATTATATCAGTTTATAAGTACTTCAAGAACACAATATCATATTCGATAGGAGTATTGATATTATACATTGTACTTATTATAAAATATAGAATGTTGGTAAAAGAGAAGCATAATATATATTTGCATGCTAAGAAGTTATTGTGCATATTCCAACAAAATTGACTTAAGCATCCAATTATGATGACTACTGAGATTAAAAGAATTTTAATATATATCTCACTATAATAGAATGAGACTAAAGTTTAAAGTCTCTTAAGTTATGCCATATTTTATAGTGTGCACAAGAGTATATGGCAATGACGAGAATTTTAAAGTGTATTTATATAATATTGTGTACACATTTCTCTTGATCTCACATATATATAAACAAGAGTGAGATTTCTCATTTGAGCTCATAGTATATAGTGTTGCGTACACACTCCCACTGATCTCACATATATATAAACAAGAGTAAGTGGAATTCTTATTAGTGATCACTGATATACAGAAATATTTTAATAATGTAATAATCAATTCAACAGTGGGATACCTGATTACTAGTGCAAGATTATCAACATAAGTGGTTATGTAATTTTAACTAGTAGAGTTTCATGAACTCAACCACATATTTTGCACATGAGTATAACATAATTATTAACACAAGTGGTAACTTAATGGTAGTATGAAACCCCATCAATATATAATTTTTCAATGGCAGATATTATCAAAAATTGAGTTTCGTAGTTAACCACATATTCTGCATTTAGAATAAAGGAGAATGTAAGTTTTCATTTAAGAATTTTATAACACAGTGTCTCCTTTTCACAATTAAAATATCAAAGAATTTTATAAATATAGTAACCTTTATATGATAGAGTATAATGATTATATAAAAGGTTTATCATCATATGAGTGAGATTAAATCTCTAGTCTTATAAAATTGGATGTGAGAATATATGGTCAAGTCTCTAGTGATGCCTCTTGATGCCTGTCCTTTCTCCTTGCTTAGCAAAAATAAAATAAAAAAATAAAGGTACATTGAATAATAGTAATTATATTAATAACAACACACGATAGGGTATGACTGTCACCAATATAATGTTAATTTATTTAACAAAATTTGCATAATTGTAACCACGATAGGTGAGATTACAATTATACAAATCAATAATATTTATGCTTAAAAGTATATGATAAAATAATATCATGCATAAACAATTGTATTTGATTTACTCAACTTCGGTCATATTCAAATTCAAATAATAGGAAAACATGCTTAACAATATTTTAAATTAGCACATCATAAATATGACTTTAGAATTTATTTATATGAAATAGTATAATAACAAGAGTTATTATTTAGAATACAAGTGTGTCAATTAGTTTTCAATTTTATTTAGAGTAGAACTCTTAGAATAATAATATTATTTTTTTTAATACTCCCACTATAAATTAAAATTAGAATATAAATACAAATGGAGTATTATAGTAAAAATATATAAGAATTATAGAGTTCTATTTAGAATATTCTGGAAAAAAAAGGATTTCACTTCTATATAGGATATCATAGTTGCACAACAAAAGAGAAGAAGAACTAAGTTTCTTCATATGTGCAATAATAAGTCATAAGATGTTGAAAATTAAATTACGAATTACCTCATAAAATTTGACATTCATCCTTGTACATAGAGTCAATGAATTATGATGACTTGACGAGAATATCTTTTATTTATTAATATCGTCATCTCAAAATAACCATGAATAGAGAATAAGTCATTATAACTAAATATATATGAGACTCTAATTATAAACCAATATGATTTATACAGATATTCAGTTGTATGGATGATAATTATTTTAAAATTGCCCCAATTCTTAATAAGTTGTTTGGATAATATTTAGTTGATAAACATCAAAGAGGCGTTCAAATTTTAATTCATAATTAGAATTTAGCATAAAAAATGCAGCAATGCATTGTTCGCTGTATATAGTTTAATATCATTGTGATCCAAATATTTAATTGCGACATGACACATAATTAGATATACTGTTTGTCACAAAATTTAAAGTAATAAATTACGGTCTGAATTAGATAGTATAGTAGAAAGTATAATGTATATTAAAGAGAAATATGCCAATCTTAGATTCAATTAATATAAATGGCGTATATAATATACAATTCACTATTCGCATTTTTATTTTTATAAATAAAATAAAATATTATTAGGACCCTCTAAATCAATAAGTTTATATTTGTCGCAAAAGAATGATCAATTAGAAAACTTGGATCTTTATGCTAAGACAATATGAATGAAAGAATATATTAAATTCAATATTTTTTAGGATATTTATAATGCCAAGATTGTTTAAAATCATAAAATTTAAATAAATTATATTTGGCATTAGAATTAATAAAATTGAACCTTCAATAAATTCACAATAGTAATGTTTTGATTGATTAGATAGTTAGTGTTACTAATAATATAAGCTAGGATTTTCAAAACAGTTTAGGCTCAAATATTGAGAATATATGATTTGAAATAAATTATTCTCAGTTTAATTTATATATGACCTTTTCAAGATTTGACAAAATTTTGAAACCCATAAATCAAGAATATATATAGTATGTTTTTTGTCCACCTAACCTTATTAGTGCTTCTTGCACGGGCTTGTTGGTTAATAATATTTTGCAGATTCAAAAAAAATAAAATATATATATATATATAAAGAATATTTGATGCAAGAATATAAGTCTGAGTCCAAGAATCCTTCACAATACCAACACTTAAAAAAGAATACTTCACATAAGTGTTATTTCTATAAAAGTATTTTCACATAGGATATTTTAGACTCAAATTTATATAATATATGATTTAAAAGGGTATAAGATTCTCATATTAATTTACATCAAATATTTAAATATTATTTAATTAAATCCCAAATTTTAGGGTATAGAATAAACAAAATCTTCTTATAATTTATCCCCAAATATAAATATTTAAACATGCCAAAATTTCCAAATATTCTACCGAAATGTTCAGAATAATAAATATTAATTAATTGGTAAAATAAAAAATTAAATTGAATTTGGATTTTTGAAGTGTTGGCACGCGCCTGATGCGTGAGTGGGCATTATGGGCAGTTATTTTATATATTTATTTTTTTATTTTTATTTTTTTAATTATCTTTTTTACCCAAATGGTAAAGAAACGGGTTATTTTCACCCGCTATTGACCCGTTACAATCTATGTCCTTAGGTGACGAAACACAACGATTTTGTTGGGTTTTTAATCAATTTTATACGATAAAGAGAAACCCTATGGAAATTTTCAGAATCATTCACTATAACTAGAGAAATCGTTGATCAAAGAGTTGGGGTTTTGCAATTCAACCAAGGCTTAAAACCATATATCAGGAGGGTTCATGTGTGTTGCAACATACTATTCACACATAAACATGAAGTAGCTCTCAATCGATGCATATATTATGGACAGATAATAAGAGTTTGCATCAAAATTATATTCATTCATGTCATAAGATTCAAGTTTATTCATTATATTAAAATAGGCTTCATATCAATGAAACTGATTTAGTACACGAAAAACAGTTGCTTACGATAACATGTTATTCACAAAACCTTGAAACAATTCTGACATTGGGATAAAGAATTAATGCCATATTTTAGTTCTCGAAGCAACTTGCCACATCAAGGATTATTTTACAGTTGTAGTATACAACAAATGGCCATAAAATGTATCTGGCTACCAATTGAAGGATATTTTAACAAAGACCCAAAATCATAGATACAAATTATAGCATATTGAATAAATAGAATAGACGTGTACCTTATTTAATTGGTTGGTGATTGACCATTAAAATCCTGTTGGAGAAGCATCAGAGGAGCTAGGGTTGAGAGATGCTTCTGCCGCCTTACTGATGAGTGTTCTTTAGTTTTTTTCAGTATGTCTGACCTAAAGGGATAGTTAGATTATATACTCATCATCAGTGGAGGCAGGGACCTCTCAAATGGGTTGACTAATAAGAACGGTCCAACCCATCACGGTCCGTTCACAATAAGCCCAATATAAATACCAAATACAATAGCATTAAATATTTAATTATGTATAAGAGAAAGGTATGAGAACGAAAAAAGTAAAATCAATCCCCATTCCGTCCCATTGTCATGCTTACTTATGACTTAAATGCTCTGCTTTTCAATGTACTCCTATAAAATTACTCATAGTAACTCATTATTTTATGCATGTCACATTCTAACCTCAAACGTACAGTACAGTACATTTCATTTTCTTGTAATTTTGTGTTTAATTAGCTCATTAGTCATTATAAAGAAATGAGCATTCATAATGGCAAAAAACTTTGGTTCGTCTTTAACTATGATATATTTTTAAAAAAAAAAGATAATTTCATTAAAACAAAATCACAAGGTGTGTCAACAAAACTGAGACAGCGTACGACAGAACCTTAATGTTCCACCTTCCAACCAAAAGCAAGTACTCCATGGCCATGCAAATATAAATGTCAGTTGTCGGTTGCTCATCTACCGTAATAAAAACAACAAGGGCACGAGAAGGTGAGTGCCACGAGGTTACTGCCGTGCGTTTAAACATTACGAAATTAAATTCTGGCCCATTGGTTAGAAATATTGCTCCCATCGTCAAAAGAACATAGTCATCTGTAAAAAAAAAAAAATTTCCAAAATAATTGATATGTTTCATTTTACAATACTACTTTCATCAAAATTATTTTTTTAATCAAAACTCTAATTAATACTACTTTCATCATTTATAATTCAATATATTCTATTTTACATTTATGATAATGGAGAATACATCAATACTTGACAAAACAATCAAAATCATTTTTCTCTTTCTTTCATTTATACATTTTTTTCTTAATATTTGTGAAATGAACAAAATGTTCAATTATTATGGTACGGAGAGCGTATCTTTTTAATACTCACTCTCTTCTTAGATAAAATCTACGTGAGGCCTTGTTCAAAAAGAAAATCTATGTGAGACTTGTCACTTTATGTATGACCCATTTTCAAAATATAAGACCATATGAGTTCATCCAATAAGAGAGTGACTATTTGAGAAAGTGTTAGAAAAACAATGTCCATAAGGCTTTCATGGTTTTACTAAGGAGTACCTCCGATCACTTTTTAAGTATTCCAAATTAAGAAAAAATTCATTAAAACATTTTCTCAGCCTTACATAGGACTTGAAAATTTTCTCAGCCTTAAAAAATTAAGTTTTTCAAAACCAGTCGGGCTAGATAAATGGAGTACCCAAGCATCAAAACCAGTCGCGCAAATTGAATACCTTTTTGTTTTGTACTCCATGCATATTCTTCGACAGGAACATCTTGTTTTGGGTCTTTTGATTTTGATTTAAGTCTTGAATGTATTGACTAACAACATAAAGTCAATTTTAGTCAACTTAATTTTACCACATCAGTTCCACATCATTCAAAGAGGTGGAGGACAAAAAAAATTAGTTTACTTTCTTAACAGAATGACCAAAAAGTGATTTTAGGAAAAGAAGACTATATAGGACGATAAAAAAATATATTGAAGTAAGAAAGAAAAAAAACATATCAACCATATTTTATGAAAATTGTTCTTCTCCCTTTGGTTTTTGTTCATTCTCCCCCCAATTTTTCCTAATTAACCCGAGTGGCAGTTAACTGCCGCTTGGTACCCAAAGAAAATTAACTTGCGCTGGTACCCAATGTGAGACAACTGTCGTTACATGATTTTATAACAAACACTGCAGCTCATTTCTTCCATTTCACGACAAAACCCAATCTCTAAAACTCTCTCAAATCATCCAACACCATATTTCTTCAAATTCAAATTAGTCACCACTCCAATAACAAGTAAGTTTTCATAATCCATTACCATTGACATTTTATGTTAATATGTTACATTTTTTCTCTTAAATTAGAAATTTTTTTTTTTTTACGCTAAAAAATTAGAAATGTTTTTAGTTTTAGAGTTTAAGTAAATTTTGATTTCTTTTGGTAGTAAATGATTAAACATTTACATGTTTATGTTATGAATCCTTGTTAGACTAGATTTAGGTTGATTAAATTTTTACATGTTTATGTTTATGTTTATGTTTTAGTTTTTAGTTTTAGGGTTTATGCATATTTTGCATTACAATTACAAGTGTTTGATGAAATGTTTGAATGAGTTTTTCATTGATTGTTTTTATTTTCTTAAGGAGTAGATCTAAAGCAATGGACATTTATCTAGTAGATTCAAACACAATGTTAGTTGCAGTCTACTACAACGTTGGAAAGCCTAATCTATTCACGGTTCATGTCGATGTCATGTTAGTAGATCTGAAGGATCAACTAGATCAAATTAACTGACAACTCAACCACAAAGAAAAAAGGAGGGTGAACAGTGTTGGATATCGACGTCCATCGATCGACTCAGCAGGTAGATTTTAGTTCAGCCATGATGCTTAAGAACGACGACGACGTGAGGAGCATGTTCGTGCTATTTGGTCAGCACAACACATGTGCTCAACAATCGAGTTAAATGTTTCGTTGTTGAGATCTTTTGAAGATATTCTCAAAGTTTGATTCGGCCCGATGAAGATTAGGTTTTTTTATTATGTAGTGTCATTGTTTTGTTCGAATTAAGTTTAATTCATGGTAGTTTGCTGAAGATGTTTGCATTGAAGTGTCTTATACTAAGTGTAAAGGTTTGTTAGTCTCTTTGAACACTCGAAAAAATGAAGAGAAATTGTTTTGTATTCTACCTAATGAATTGTACAAATTCTCACATCAAATTCATTCATATAAGAAGAGGGTGATGAAAGGGTATGCATTTCCAAGTTGTCTTTTTGAGCTGATCATGCTCCTCTGTCAATTGAAACATGTCAATTGGTAGGGCA
>Ga0228711_1010649_pt1 | contig 12010 bp, 7 predicted proteins | sample MedpolnodulmetaG_2_FD_177996 | JGI IMG/M metagenome (GOLD analysis project Ga0228711, IMG submission 177996) | Root nodule microbial communities from Medicago polymorpha collected in Santa Monica, California, United States - brown nodules | ecosystem: Host-associated > Plants > Roots > Nodule...
TTGAGATTACATTTTAGTGGAACTCTCCTTGGAAGTGCAAGGAGGACAGGACTACTTCCGGTTTGTGGAAGGAACCTGTATAATTGCTTGTGTTCTCGCTTCTTTTGTTCTTTACATTATCCGCTGCACATAGACTCTGAACTCACTCAGACTCTGAACTACTTCAGACTCTGAACCTGAGGACAGTTATCTAGAACGTAAAAGAAGAAGTTTCCAAAAACACAATTCAACCCCCCCTTCTTGTGGTTTTTCTCACCTTCAGTGCTAGCATTCCTCAAATTGCAATATTTTGGGAAGAATAGAATTACTGACTCAAATATAAAAAACGAATCCATATGTCTGAGAGAGTAAGACCCCAGACGTACTGATCACTGTATGACCATCAGGTGCAACTTGACAGCAGATAGGTAGTAAAACCCCACCAACTCATCCATTACATAGATAACGATAAATAGCATAAATGAGATTTGACTGTTAAATAATTCCAATATATAAGATCCTTTACATGTATGGAATAATAATTTTAAATGCATTAATTTTTATTTTAAATAAATTTTATAAAAAAAAAAACTCCTAAGGCAGGAAATTAATGACGCTGAAGTCAATAATGTAATATCAAAATTATCCATTTTTCTTCACTTTTCTTTGAAACCAATACGTCATCGATTCTTGAATCCTCTTCATGATGATTCATTTTCTCTTGTACCTCATTTGGCTTTTCAGTCTCAACTTGATTATTGTTATTCTCACATCCACCTTGATAAAGCTCTTCAAGTTCAATAATAAACCAAAAATTCTTATCAAAACTATTTCGATTATGATTAATATTGATGTTGTTGAAAATTTTACTTTCTTCTTCAGATTTCTCCTTGCATTCTTATGAATCTTCCAACCTCTGCTAGCTTCCAGTGCAGACCATAAATATAAATCCAAAAAAACAATTAATTATAGAATTAAAAATGTTTGAATCACTCTAACACACAAGCGTTTTCAATACGTATTATTAATAGACAAATTATGTTCCTTCAAATTTTGGTCTTGTTCCTCTCAGAGTGTGTGTCTCGTGGTATCAGTGTTTGTGAGCTGAGTTGAATGTGCACGTGTGTCTTTGTCTTTCATACGTATTACAGTATTGGCTCCAACGACATTTAACCTCCGGTGGAGGTTTTTTTTTCTTTCAATTTTTGTAATGTAGCGGCAATTAACAGTCTTTAGTTCATTTAGTGAGCGGCAGTTAGCTGTTGTTGAGGGTATTAGTGTATTTTTGAAGTGTGAATGAGCAAAATCTCAAATGAGATGAGAAATTTTCATTTCTTAGATGCACATGGTTGATGAATATGTTTATGAAGTTATACACAAATCATTAGATAGAGACAAATTGTTCATGTAAGTCATGAATAACTAAATGCAAACATAAACTACGATAAACCACATCACACAAGTAATACAAATTTGACATATATTATAATATGCAATTTAAGTAAATAAAAAATTACCTAAGACATGGTGGCACTAACGTGGTACTTCGTCGATCTGATTAGAGGGTATCTAAATGGCATTATTGAATGCAGTTTTTTAAATAGGTAAAACAAAGGTGTGGGAAGAGGAAAACAATATTGAGATAAAATTGTGAAAGCCATGTAAGTCTTAACCATTATTGAACTACTACAACCATGAAACTATTTCATAAGAAGTTTATTACTAGTAGGGTATTTATATATGACTACTATGTGATTAGTTGAATGTGAATGAATTTATGACAATGTGAACATATTAATTATTATGAATACATTTTTTCACTTCTTTATTTTTGATATTCATTATAAAACAATTTTTATATAAGGCTATATAACATAGATTAAAAATATAAGCAAAAACTATTCAAAAAGTAAAATGTATTTGGTCTGAAGTTTAAACATATTACATTTGACTTTTTAAATCATTTTTCTTTATATTTTATTGATAAGGACTATTGCAATAATTTTGTCTTTGATTATAATACTCCCTTTATAATGGAATAAAAGCCAAAAAAATATAATTAAAAGTCAAGTGCATTTGATGCCAAGTATGGACTAAATGTGTTTGATTTCATAATTCCTTTTAACTTTATTGGTGCTTATATTTCATTGGGAGGGAATGCAGGGAATGCGTGGTAACTATAAAGTATAAAAAAGGATTGAAAGTATGAAACATCTTGTTCATCACAAGGTTATATTCTACTTTCTTAAATCTAACATAAGGCAAGTTATAAACGGATGATTTCTAAACTTAATTTCCAACAAAGACGAAGGGGGGATTCAAGGATTCCTTAATCGTCGTTAAACATCTGAATCTACCAAGCTTAATCTCGCATTCGGTAGGATAATTAAATCTCTGCAACCATTTCAAATCTTTTCTTTTATTTGCTTTTTAAGTAGATTCTGCTAATTACCGAGTTGAACGAAAATCCGTATGGAGACGATTAACTTACTACTGTATTACTTGGTACGATTTGGTGCACCTGCCTAAATCATCCCATCAAATACTTTACAAGCAAAGGTCTAAGACGATCCTTAACACTAAATGGAATAACTTGGTGATCAGACCAACTGATGGCATCTTGCCTGACTTCCAGACTACTACTCTTCCAAAGCCTCTGCCATTCCCATTTGACGTCTCCCTATTTGGATGTGGGGGAAAGCCCGATCCACGAATTAATGTAGAGGGTCACGGTCTAAAAATAACATAATTACAGAAATACAACATCCATTTGTAGGCATGGTAAATGACATTAAAATAAAAATTCTACATATAAATCATCACAATGCACATTCAGCCTAAAAATGCAGACTCTAGATGAGTGTGACGCCTATCGCTAGTCATCACATGCAAATGATTCTTAAATTATTACCGCTCCACAGAGGGTTGTGGCAGCGCCACTAAGGTGACGAGTATCTTACTCATCAATCAGACTCAAAGATCCACGTCATAAGGTGGTTCCAATATGGAATACGCACCCTGTGCCCCTCTCCGTTGTGCACCTCGTGACTCCTCTTTGACGGCCACGTAACTATGAAATGCACGAGTATACGATTCTCCATATATGTTAATGCAACAACTTAGATATCTCAAAAGCATGTGTAATTTCAATGAAATGCTTGTTCGTTAATATAGTCATGATCATTATGTACACCAACATATATTCATTAAGCATTTCAATTATTTTGAAAGCAAAACACATCAACATATCATAGTCACATTGGTAGCATATGATCCCCAACTGGGCGAGCATATTAACTCAACATGTTTATTTACAAATAACAAAAAGATAAGCACATAAACCAATCAAACAGTTAAGTAACTATAGCGTTTTGAGATAGTGCCCTTACTTGAGCAAAACATTTCTTTTTATTTCTTTTAGTCATGAAAGACCGTCAAGAATCCAATAGTCCTCCATTTAAATGTTTTTATTTCTCGTCTTACTTATTTCTCTAAACTCTAACCCAAACTTTCTCACAATCTCATAAGTCTTTCAAAGTTCACAACACCAACATTCAAAAGAAAGGACAAAGGAAAATTGAAGGAGTACAAAGAGATGATCAGACTCAAGAGAAAGAAATATAAATATAGTTGACTATTTTCTACCCAAAGAATCCACGATTTTGAAGGTTGAAAAATGTGGACAAGATATATTATTATTAAAAAAAAAACAAAATAGATCTATTAAAAATCCAATACAAATTTAAAATCCCAATGGAATCATCCACCTTATTTTCAAAATTAATTTAATAAAAAAAACTGAAACAAAATAAAAATAATTTATTTATAAAAGTAATTTAATAAAAAAAAAAAAACAAGAAGCTAAAGCAAGAAATGCATATTCCAACAAAAATCAAATGCATATTCGCTTTTGAACATTAGGACATCTAGAAATTCTTTTCCTGAGATTTTCCGTCAATTTCTCTTATGGTCTTTATTTTTAAGATCTCAATTTGTTTTTTATTTTGTAAATTACTATTCTAACCAAACATTCCTATTCTAGATTTTGTCGTTTAAGGTTGTCTTCCAAAAATACCCTTTTGTCGCCTCATAATAGTGTATGCTAAAAATTTCTTCTTTATGAACCATTGCATTGTTCTACTCAATTAAAAGGTTTTTTCTTTCTTTGATATTTATCCTTTACAATCATGTTCAATCTTTTTGTTTCTCCAAATTCTGCATAATCATTATCATGGCTCATTTGTTAAACTCTGATCCTAGTTCTCATTTCACAAGAACTATTTGCAAATACCCTTTTGTTTCTTCTTCTTATTCTGAGGTTAATAGAGTTGTTAGGTTCAATCTTAAATCTTGCTTTGATAATGGAAATGGTAATGCCAAAAGGGTTTTTCTGAAGGAAAATACAAAGGGTTTAGAGAAGGGTATTCCTGTCATTGATGGGAAATGTGATGCTACTATTGTTGAGCATAGATCACAAGGTGGAAGTCACAATAGATCTTTTTGTTACCCTGATCAGAAATTTTCTCATAAGCTTGTAGTTGCTGTTGATGTTGATGAAGGTTTGTATTTAATTATGTATCTCTGTTAAATGTTAATCCTTTATTCTTGCATGATGATGGTATTTCTGTGTTTCATTTTTTTTTCACTTTTAAGTTTTCAATGTGTTATAGAATGCTTTCAAAATGTTATCGGACAACGGTAAAACCGGCAATGTTGACGGGGTGTTGGGCTGTCAAGAACTAACACGAAAATAAATTAAAAGTAGATGAGGATGTTGTGCTGGATGTGTGGCAAGACTAGACGTCATGTGATTAGACATGACAACATTAAAGAGATAATTGAGGTAGCATCTATAGTAAAAAAGTTGGTAGAAACTAGACGTAGGTGATTTGGGCATGTAGGAAGAAGACTTGTAGATTTTGTAGTAAGGAGATTAGATCGGATGGAAGGTAGTCAAATCACTAGAGGCAAAGGAAGACCTTGAAAAACTATAAGATAAAGAGTAAATAGGCAATTACCCCCTGAAATTGTAAGTTTCATCAATTACCCCCTGAAATTAACAAAACTTCAATTACCCTTGAAATTGTACAACGTTAATCAATTTACCCCCTCCGTCAAATTCTTCTGTTAGTCAACATGATGTTTTGCAAATACCCTTGATGTTTTGTACTTATGTGAAAATGCCCCCTAACTTGAAAATTTATATATTTTTTTCTTATCCTTGACTCAAAAGATATTAAAGGCAAACAATTAACTTTGGTCATTTTCATTGTTAAATGTCAAAATGAAATATGGTACTGGAAACAACACATGGAACATCTTATTAGGCCATTTTCATTGCAATGAGAACACCTTTGGAATCCACACTCATCCACTAACCTTACAATTATCATCTTCTTCATAATCACCTTCATAGTAGATTTTACAACTTCCATAACATATTTCACAAGGAACAAACTTTATATCACCACAAGCCTCACATCCACCATCACCTCCTTCAATGTCGTCAATCCTTTCACAACAATCAAGCAATTTCTCAAGCTTCTTGTCATAATGAAGTTCTGAATTTCCTCAACTCCACCAATGTATTTCTTTTCAATAAACACTTTTGGTAAGCCTCCTTTACCATAGTACCCTTCACCAAGTAACTCTTTAAGCTCTTCCTTGAATCCTAAATACATTTCCCCAAGCTTCTTTGTTTGCCTTTAATATCTTTTGAGTAAAGTATAAGAAAAAAAATATAAATTTTTAAGTTCGGGGGGCATTTTGCACACAAGTACAAAACTTCATGGGATATTTGCAAAACATTATGTTGACTAACAGAAGAATTTGACGGAGGGGGTAAATTGATTAACGTTGTGCAATTTCAGGGGGTAATTGAAGTTTTGTTAATTTCAATGGGATAATTGACGAAACTTACAATTTCAGGGGGGTAATTGCTTATTTACTCATAAGATAAACTATTAAGAAAGATATAAAAATATGGTATACCGTATATGATACATCATTGTGCCTCGTTTGGTCCATGTAACCTACCCCACTCAATGGGATATGACTTGGTTGTTGTTGTTATAGAATGCTTTTGAAAGATATCAACATGTGGTTGGTTTGAGTGACGTGACTTAGACACCTTAAGCACGTGGTCTGGGCTCTGATCCTTGGCTCTTGCCTATGGAGAAAACCCGGTTGAGAGGAGAAAATTCATCCTGTGTGCCCAACAGGTTCCCAGACAGAGATCAGTGACTATTAAACGGTGGTGCGTATTTTCTGTCTATAACAGGGTTCAAGATTAAGAAACTAAAGTAAAAAATGTCTCCCTCATTGAGTGCATGAATTAGTCAGATTATTCTGGAATTTCGGCAAATGCTTCATGTTGTTAGTCGTATATTTTATTGAGTTTTAGTGTTGTAAAAAATCAGCCGTGGTAATGCCATGGCAGATTTTTCGACAACCGCCATGGCCAATTTGTGAAGGATGGTGGCACCATGGCGGATATGATGGCTTAAAATCGCAGATTTTGGCTTTCCTTCATGGTCTGTCAGCCGCCATCTGGAACTGGTTGTACTAGGCCATTGTGTTAGTTGAAGGATTTGTTCTCTTTCTTTTGTTAAACATGAAACTCACATGGTTCTTTACATTTCTTAGAATGTGAAATGAATTCTAGGATTCTGCACTTTTATTCTCCCCCTGATTGCATTTGTTTCATCTCCTTTTCTTTTATATGCAGTATTAGGAAACTTCGTGTCAGCTCTGAACAAGTTCATAGCAGATCGATACTCATCAAATTATTCGGTTTCTGAGTATCATGTGTACGAGTTCTTCAAGGTATCTCCTGGTTAATGCTTCAACAAATCTATATTTTCGTGATAGTTTTTTTTTTTTTTTACTCCATGATAGTTAGCTGGAAATTGGAAATTTTGCATTAACCACAATACTACATGCATATTGATATTTGGCTTATTTGAGATTATTTAATATTCTTTGGTATTAACCCTTAACAATGTAATTGTAAGCTCATTCTACCTGTTATAATCACGGTTTATTAGCTTGTATTGGAGGATTGGAATTCACCTTGTGGGCATTTCTTTCCTTGCATATTATGAAGAGGGAACTACCTTTTGCACTCTTTTCTAATGCTGTAGAGAACTCTGCTTACATATTTAAAAACATGGATTTTTATTAGCTCCTAGTTCTGTTCTTTCGACGATTTTTTGGTGTTTAAAAATTTGCGTACCTCTTCTCTCAAGCCATTTTATTCATTATCTTGCATTGGTCTAAACTTTTAAAAACTCATTTAGTTTGTGTATTGCATAGAATTTTAATTATGTTTGTAGATGAGACTCTGATGAACCCTTCATTTCCCTTACAGATATGGAACTGTTCACGAGATGAAGGTAAATGCATACAGCCGTTCTGTTGTTTCATTTTATGAAGGCTAAATTGCATTTTTGGTCCCTTCACTATTTAATTAGTATCGCTTTGGTCCCTTAATTAAAATTTGATTTATTTTGGTATCTTAACTTTCTCTCCTTACACATTTTGGTCCTTTCCGTTAGTTTTAATTCAAAAACGTTAGGTTTTCTTTATCTTCTTCTCCTCTTCATCTTCACATCATCTCCATCAACCTTCAACAACAAAAATCCGAGAAAAATTTCAGAAGAAAATGAAGAAAACAACATTTTTGAATTAAAACTAACAGAGAGGACCAAAATGTGTAACGAAGAGAAGTTAAGATACCAAAATAAATCAAATTTTAATTAAGGGACCAAAGCGATACTAATTAAATAGTTAAGGGACCAAAAACATAATTTAACCTTTTATGAATTATTTTTCACCATTTTCGTTCATTATGCTTATGCCTGATAAAATTTATTCATGCTGGATAACAATAATTGGACTGATTAGAAATCGATATCTTCATATTGTGCAGCTAATAGTCGTGTTCATGAGTTTTTTGAGACACCATATTTCAAGTCAGGGATCCAACCTATCCCAGGTGCTCAAATGTCCCTGCAGAAATTATCAAGATTTTGTGACCTATCAATTGTAACGTACGTTTTGCCACTGATTTTACTTCAATGTGTAGCAGAGTCTGCGATTCATCAACTAATAGTTGTTTGTTTGTATATGTTTATGTTCAGATCTCGGCAGAATGCAATCAAGGACCATACAATTGAGTGGATAGAGAATAACTTTTCAGGATTGTTTGATGAGATTCACTTTGGAAACCACTTTGCTCTTGATGGAGTGTCAAGACCAAAGTCGGAGATTTGTAGGTATGCCACTTAGTTCTATCCACCTTCATTTCTCCTATATCTTTATTCCCTAAATAAAAGCCGTCACTTTCTTAATTCATTCATATATGATTATCAATATTTTACGCGAGTCGTATTTTGATTCGATATAAAACTGAACCTGATCGATACGTAGATTTAGTATATGTATAAATTGGACATGAATCTCATCTTGAATCCCAGTTTATTTTAATGAATCACTTTCTAAATTTAGTGCAGTCAACCACTTTTTTAATGTCAACTTTGTATAGACAACCACTTTTTTATCATTTGATTTATGACTCGAATCTTGAATTATTTTGAGATTAGTCGATGATATAGATTAGCTTATAGGTTGTCTGTGTTGCTTGTTTTTACATAAAAATGTCATATTTTTATTCGTAATGTATCTTACAATTCATTGTAATAAGATTTAATTCATAATTCGAAGAATAGGTCTTTGATGCACAATTTGAATCTCAATTTGATAACCATGCTTGCATCTATTAACATTTTGAACTATGGACCCGGCTCCCCTGCAGTCACTAGTTGTCAGGGTACAGATCGAACGGTACAGTGGTTGCCGTTCTATCAGGATTGAACGGTCCAGATTCAATCTCAGTAATTTGAGTTACAAAATATACATTAAAATCTGTATTTTTTCGATTGTCTGATCAAGATTGGACGAACACCAATGTCTCGAATGCATGTATGTTGGATCCCTTGGCTGCAGGGAATCCGAATTCACTCTAGATAGGCAGATCCAAGTCTTTTTTTTTCTTTTAAAGTTGATGCAAACTTAATGCTTCCAATGATTTATTGTTTATAGATTCCATATACATTGTCAGGTCTTTAAATGCTAAGGTTCTTATCGATGATAACCCAAGATATGCAATTGAGTGTGCTGAAGCTGGAATTAGAGTCCTACTTTTCGATTATGAAAATTCGTATCCTTGGAGCAAGACTGAGTTTGCTTATCAACACCCTCTTGTGCACAAAGTTGAGAACTGGGAAGAAGTTGAACAAGAATTAATGTCATTGATAACTTTATAGTTTACTAAAAATCCTGCAACATCATGGATTATGTAAAAAAGCACTTTTTTAGATGTACTAACTGAACTGTTTCAATACTCTTAGCTTCCGTTTGGATGGGCGTTTAAATCAAATTTCTCGCGTTCCAATGCCAATTTAACATGATTTTTTCAAAGCTGGAAATTCTAGCATCAGTGTGAACGTGGGTTTGGTGGCTTTCCACCGCTATTCCAAACATAGCATTAGACAAATTTAGATGTACAATGCACAGAGAAACTATTTGTAATACTCTTCACAAATTAAGGTGTTGAGATGAATGGTGTGCTTAGAACAGAAGAATGGTTTACTCAGAGACAAGCCACACTGAAAGTAATATCTCTTCGGCTGGCGAAGAAGGTGGGCGAAGAGGAAGAAAGCGTAATAGAAAGCGAAAATGGTGCTAAGGATACCATTTTTGCATTAAATGTGTCTACTCAATGTTGTTTCCGTTATAGATTGACTTAGAGACTAACTTGATAAGTAGTGGACGTTTTCAACTAACCTAGAAAGGATGCTATGGAATTTGGATATGTAATATTAGCTTGCGAACGTAATTTTGCTTCTCAATTTACAAATTTTCGTGTTGAATTTAGTCGAAGACATGCAAATGAGGCCAGGGTAGCCACATTTTAAGATAAGTCCATTAATTTTATTGATATACCATCATTTATATTTTAGTTCCTTGTTAATGACATGTTATACGTATCCTACCTTGAAAAAGAAATTGTATCAAGCACGATCTTTTTTTGCAATATCCTACTTCCTCTGTTTTTAAATGTATTTTTTTTATCAAAATTAAAATATCAAATACACTTTTAATTTATGTTTTAAGATAATTTTTTCAATAACAAATTTTAGCAATCAGTTGTTATATTAGTTTTTTTTTTCATCAGAATTTCAACTCAAGACTCCAATTTTTTTACTTTTAACTCAAACAAATTGAACTATCCATCCAACTTATTTATTTATTTTCCAGTTTTAATTTTAGTTAATATTATGTACACTAGTCACTCTCGTTAATTAAAGTTTCACAAAGCAATTATAGATAAACTAGGGTTCACGAAAAAGACAACGAAAATGTCACTTCAACCGAATATTTCAAATTTTGAAGGCTCTGAATGGCTCCACATTTTTCTCAACATTTTTTCCACGGTACAAACTCAGACTATTCAACTTTGTCGGTGATTTGTATCTGTGAAAATGACTACACATATTTCTTTGAGGAAATCTGCGGGAAAAAAAGAAGAACGGGGACAAGTTCAATTGCAATCGGGATTGTTTATGATATGATATGATTAACGAATTCAGATGTTTAGACCATCTCCATTGAGAGGGTCTTAACTATTTAAGACCTGGTACCTATTAGATATCTCCAATGGAGAGAATCTTTTTCAGGGTCTTATAAGACCCCCCACATTTAAGTGGGACCCACACTCGTTTAATATTAAAAAATTGACATATAATGATATAAAATTATTGATAGTTGATTAGTGAATCCCATTTAAGAATCTGTGTGAGATCTAAGTTGGAGTGATTGAGTGTTTATTAGGTACTACTATTAAAAAATTATAAATTAGTGATGTGTACACGTGAGATCCATTTAAGAACCAAAAAAATGGGTGTCTCCGATGTGGATGCTCTTATATTGTGCTATAACATACTCTTTCACAGTGCGGTTTGATTGGTTCAGGTAAAAAACTATCCGATCTAAAATAAAAATCATGTATGATTTGATTATAACACTTAAAAAAATTAACCCAATTAGGTGGGCTTTGTGATGTTTGCTTGTGATCTTCGAGTATGCTATCTCAGGTTCAATTCTCTCTTGTGTCAATTTAGATGGGTTAATTTATCTTCTTAAAAAAAAAAACTTAAAAAAATTGATTCGATCTAATACAACCAAATGCAGTTTTATTTGGATTGATAACACTTAAAAATAAACTGATCCGATATTTGGTTTTATTTCGGTTGATTTTTGGATATCTAAAATTCAATTGTATTTTTTCTATTAATTTTGACATGATTGCTTCTATTAATATTACACAAACACGGTAATATTAATAGGTTTGATAGAAATATAACATAAAAATATTAGAAATTAATTTTACAGAACAAAAATGATCGACTATGTTTGAAACATATGTATTAAAAATATAGTGATAAGTATTGTTTTAAAACATTTAAAACTAACAAACAATAGATTAATGCAAACCAACCATATTTTTTAAATATACCTTGGAATAAAACCCCATCATTATATTCCAATAAAAGTTATTACTCTTTTGGGTCCTAATTATAATTTTTTTTTTTACTTTTTAAATTTATTGAATAATTGATGTATCTTGTCTAGAATATAGACCAAATATATCATTTATGGAATGAATAAAAAAAGTCAAATGTTTCTTATAAATATGACCAGAGGAAGTAATATACTAGTACAAAAATAAACACGTATAAAATTTTACTTGTGCGCTTTGCTTCGGTTTTGAAAATGTGATCCAACCGAACGACTTTCATGAAACCACATTCAAATGCATCAAATAATATTTGGTTTTATGTTGTTTTTAGTTTTTTTTTATCAGATGTAAAAAAAAAAATTGGATCGATTTGCAATTTTACTTTGATTCGGTTTGATTTTTCCTTTTTAGGGTGATGGTTCCATTTGGATTTGAACACCTCTAACTACC
>Ga0228711_1010653_pt1 | contig 12007 bp, 4 predicted proteins | sample MedpolnodulmetaG_2_FD_177996 | JGI IMG/M metagenome (GOLD analysis project Ga0228711, IMG submission 177996) | Root nodule microbial communities from Medicago polymorpha collected in Santa Monica, California, United States - brown nodules | ecosystem: Host-associated > Plants > Roots > Nodule...
AAAAGTGTCATATTTCACCTAATGAAATTAAATCATCTAAATGTTCCAAAACATCTTCAAAGTCTTCGTTTGCTTTAACCGGAGTGTCATTCAACAAAATAGGATTGTCTTGATTTGTTGGTTTTTTTGGTGGAACTGGTCTATGTCGTAGCTCAATCTCCATTAGTGTTCGAAAACGATCGTGTTGATCCAAAAATTCATCCTCCCATGTTGCCGCCTCGATGCTCCTGTGATTTCTCCACTCCGTGGATGATGGAGGTAGTGGAGGCCTACCTCTAAGTGGGAAAAAAGTCTCTGAGACTCCAATATCAAGGGTGGTCATCTCTAACACCGGCCTATTGTAACAAGATGCAACAATGTGTCCCATATCCGGCAATGTCAACCATTTGTCGGGAGGTGCAAAACTACTAGCATTTTTGGGAGGATGCAATCCATCCAAGATGTTGTAACGGCACTCGCTTGCATATATCTCAATGTGAAGTTTTTTATGTCAAAAAAGCAATTTTCCAATTTTATACCTACTTTTGGGCCCTGTTGGTAGACGTGGGGAAGGCGTTGGACTTGTATCATGTTGTACTATGGAGTCATGAACTGGGCAGCCAATCAACACCTGACGCATGTCATTTCTTATTTAAAAAAATAAAAACTGGACATTTAGACTAGAAGAACGTAACAAGACTGCATGAACTACAGGTAGCAAATTTTGATTTCGAGCTTGATTGAAATATAATGCCTGACTATTTTTGTAGATATATGACTAAATTTAGAGTCATTATGGATAACTGTAAACACAATTTATTTTATTTTTTAAAACTTTTATGTTGAGTTTATTAGGAGAAACAAATGACGTCTCTCACGCTTTGGTAGAAATAGCCTCCTTTTTAATTAACTCCCACACTTATATTGACTAGGATTTACACCCATGCGACACACCGGAAGAAAATTAGTTATAGATGTACATATCATTAATTATATATACTATATAGTTTGTTGTATCTAATATAAAATATAATTATATTTTTTTAATAGATTAAAATACAATTATCTTAAAAAACATAATAATTAATGGTATTGCATTATAAAATATATCATATAGCCCCCTTCTTTTTTCAGAAAAAAATTATATATGATATCTAAACCAATATATTTATTGAATTAATATATTCGTTTTCCATGATAAGGAAATAATGATTGTATTATATCAGAATTTTTTAAAAAAAATTGAACACATTGTAATCTTTATTCAGCATATAAGAGCTCTACATGGAATTTATCGACACTACAACAATAATGACAATAATGTCTGCATACCATAATAAAAAAAACTCTCAACTAATGTTGTTCTAAAACGGAAAAATGGAAGTATGTTGATATAGTGATGCTCGCTCTCAGGTCTCTCCATTTACTTGGTTGCAATGTGCTTGTCCAAACGCCTAGCAAAACAATAAAGAAAACGCACCACCAAGCTGAAATAACCCACTAAGAATTAACTGCAACCAACATGCATATCTCAGTATGGTAGAGAGTATCTTATGTTGGCCACACATGCTCTAACATATCATCAGAAAAACATTGAGATTGAGGTCTACACAACTATGAAAACACCAAAGCAAATCTATTCTAATAAAAGGCAAGCTCAAACAATTTTAAAATGAGTAGATAAGTAATCCTTTTGAACTTTGTCCTTCATAGATAAGTAATGAGTAAATAAATAAATGATGTCTTTAAAAACTCAATTAGTCGTAATTGAGTTATGAACTTTAATTGAAGTACATTTCACTATAAGTAATCCTCTTGAACTTTTGTTGTATCCACTGTAACTTTTGTACAGCTTTGAAGGAGGGTATGCAGAAAGATTCATGAAAAAAAGTAGCAGTAGCTCAAATATGGGTGTATAGAGAATATACTCTCTAATTAAGTCAAATTGAGTCTTTCCGGGGTAACATATAGTTTGGGTTGAAAGTCAAATGTAATCAGACCCTCTTAGTGTAGAATCTCTTCCTTTTTAATCTATTTCTTTTGGGTTATGAAGACTAACTTGAAGAATCATTCATATTATGAAGACTAATTGTCCGGAATAAAATTTAGCATAAGTTATAAGGCAGAGTAAATTCACAATGACAAAATGCTTGTTTGCTAAAATATTTTCACTATGACAAAAGGCTCAAAATTGGTAAAATGTAGGCCAAACATGAGTATTCATTCTACTACTCTAAATCATTAATTTCATATAAATGAAAACAAAAGTGATAAGGGATTTATAACAACCTTCATGTAAAAGAAGTTTATAAAAAAGACTTTAAAAGGAGAAACCATTCCAACAAAGTTTCAAAAGAAAAACTAAGTATGATATTTTATAGTGTGTTTACCCAGAAATTATAGCAGACACAATAAGACATTGATAAACTACTAAATTTATGGATAAGTTATCAGTATTAATAAGTAAAATACATAGACACCGGACTCACTTTGTTCTCTAACACGCATAATCTGATAACCATATGTATTTGTCAATTACGGGCCAATTTTAAAAATGGTATTTTGCTTGTTTCTGAAAGAGCGACAATGATGCATATTTATAGTTTTAAAGGCTAATGGAGATGACCTTGTGTTTGAATTCCATGAAAACCTTAATCATCGAGTTAACATCATAATCATCAACCTTAATGCAACCTCACGTGACTCATGTAATAAACCATATTGTTGGCAATCTAATAGACATTATGCAACTTCAAAATTGAGGTTTGAACAAATATGAAAAACAAATGGATTGATCTATGTAATATCAAGTACTTACATGTCCATTGAGTGGCTGTGAAGCGAGATCTAGGAATTAGAAACAGAATTAATCAATGAAAGAATGCCACGAAAGGAAAAGAAAACGTCTTTCAAACATTAATGAGTTGAGAAATTAAACCCTTTCAAATTGATTTGCAGCCAAGGAAAAGATCAATAAATGAATTATGTTTAACAAATTGATTTTTTCGTTAAGTCATTAACAAACATATTTTCATTTCACAACAGCTCAACAGGAAAGCATAATAGAAAGAAGGCTTTAAAGTATGTTTAGTCCTTGCAATTAGGCGTCATTTAAAAATTCGTCCCTGTAATCCCCAATCCTGACGATTTACCCTTGCATTGTTTAATCAGTTAAAAATTCGTCCCTTGACCAACCTAATCACTGCCACGTCATCAAATTAAAAAAATGGCATGGGAATGGACAAAAATGCCCTTCCCTTCTCTTCTCTTCTCATCCTGATACCTATTTCTTCTTCTCTTCCCTTCTTCTTCTTCTCTAAAACCCAGTCCTTGTTTCATGTTGCAACATGATTTATTATTATTTTTATTTCCATATTTTAAAAGATGAAAATAGAAAGGGGGAGATTAAAAATTGGGGTTTATGCCATTCTTCTTCTTCCTCCTCCATTGGCTATCTCTTCCTTCTTGTCTCTCCTCTCCTCTTCTTATTCTTTTTCTTCTTCTTCACAGTTATGGAAATCAAAACCAAGCAAGATTGTGTTGCGGACAACAACTCAGATGCAATTGAAATCAACAACAACAACAACAACTCTGTTAACTCTCCAGCATACAACAATTTGTCCTACACCACAGATCGGTGTTACAAGAACGCTGGTAGAGGCAACGCCGTCGAACCACCCAAATCTCGGCGATAACAGTACAGTGGTGGTTTAATTGATCTTTGATTTTTGGCTGTTTTAATGCTTCTGCTGTCTGAGAGTTTTTTTTACAGGTTTTAATTGATCTTTGAAAGAAGAAATTATAACATGTGTTGTGACTGATTTGGATAGCAACAGATTCAAATGATTCATCACCAAAGCAAATTAAACATTGATTATACTTCATTTCTCCATTTGAATAAAACTGGGTTTGTGTGAATTTCTAGATTTTGAATGTAGTTTTGGGTTTGGATTGTGTAATTCTAATGGTTGATGATGAAATATTATTGAGCAAATAATTGAAATTAAAACCAACTTAATATTATTGAGGAAGAACATGACTGGGTTTACCTTGATTGCAACATGAAACAAGGACTGGGTTTTAGAGAAGAAGAAGAAGGGGAGAGAAGAAGAAGAAATAGGTATCAGGATGAGAAGAGAAGAGAAGAGAAGGGAAGGGCATTTTTGTCCATTCCCATGCCATTTTGTTAATTTGATGACGTGGCAGTGATTAAGTTGGTCAAGGGAAGAATTTTTAACTGATTAAACAATGCAAGGGTAAATCGCCAGGATTAGCGATCACATGGACGAATTTTTAAATGACACCTAATTGCAAATACTAAACATACCTTAAAGCTTAGAAAGAAAAAAAAAAAACAATTTCAAATTGATGAAAATGACAAAAGCAACTTGTAAAAAACAAAGACATAATGAAATTAATTCCAAACAGGCCTAACCCAAATAAGAGAAAAATGATCTTTATTTAGAATTAGAATAAAAATCCAAAAATCAGTAAAACTAAGATTTATTAATAGAAGAAGCAGAAAATAGTAATTGACATAGTTAAACAAAAATTCATAGTTAAATTTTTTCGAATAATCTATCATATTTGAAGCTAACATAGTTAAACAAAAACCCATTATCCATTATAATTGACAAAACATAATCAATAATTAATTAATAATAAGTAGTTAGTAATTAGTTTCCTACTTTCATGCCAGTAACGTTAGTGGAATAGGTTGGTAGTTCCACTCCTTATTATTAGCATTCAGTTTCTCAATTTCTTTGCTGTATATATTCGTGTAATTGTTTACCACATTGATCAATGAATTATCAATTTAAATCCATTCTCTATATGGTATCCAGAGCTTTAGGTTGATTTTTTTTCTTTTCAAACCACATTCACTCCCATGGCTGGCAATATCCCCAACCTACTGGCCCTAGCCAATTCATCATCTTCCCAGATCAATTTTCAACTTCCTCCAATCAAAATCACTCTTGACAATGAAAATCACTATCTTTGGAGCACCACTGTCATCTCTGCTCTCGAAACCTTTGATCTTGAGCCTCATTTGCTGGAACCAAATCCACCGCCACAGACTCGCTCCATTGCTGCTGACAATGGAACAATCACCCAAGAACCCAACCCTGACTATCTCGCCTGGAAGCGTCGCGATAAGTTGGTTCTGCTGTGGTTAAAATCAACTCTCTCCGAGAGGGCGCTCGCCATCGTTGCTCGTAGCACCACCTCCCACATGGCCTGGACAACACTCGACAAAACTTTCCAGGCGCAGACTCGTGCTCGGCGGATGTCCCTGAAATTGCAGTTACAATCCCTACCTAAGGGGTCTCTCTCTATCATGGAGTACATCGAGCGAAAACGCTCAATTGCTGACTCCCTCGCTGCAAACCTGCACCCTGTTTCCGATGAGGACCTAATCGGTCACATCCTCTCTGGGCTAGATAGCTCTTACGGTGCCTTCGCCACTGCATTCATGATCCACTGTGATGATGCTTCTGTTGACGATCTCGTGGGCAAATTGCTTCAGGAGGAAGCACGCCTCTCTCAAGAACTGGCTCGCCAATCCACCATCGCTCCCCTGGCTCCTTCATCTCCAGCACCAATCTCTTCTGCCCACATCGCCAGTCGGCAATCTGGCCGTTCATACAATACCAACAATTCTGGTGGCGCCTATTCTCGCAGTGATTCCAGGAACGACTCCAGAGGCGACACTCGTGCAGCAAACAGTGGTGAGTTCCGTCGTCGCCGCCCCCAGTGCCAATTATGTGGGCGTCCGGGTCACGAGGCTGTGGATTGTTGGCAGCGTGATAATCAGATTGATTTTCCCTCACGCAAACCCAACCCACGCAATACATCAAAGCAGGCTCATTATGCTTCTCAGGCTCCGTCTTCAAGTGCCATCGATCCTTCTTGGTACTTCGACACCGGTGCCACTGATCATGCTTCTCCAGATTTTCAGAAGTTGACAATCTCTGATGACTACAAAGGCAATGATAAGCTGCAAGTGGGCAATGGTAACCTTTTATCTATTTCTCACATTGGCAATTCTACTTTACATAATTTGCGCTTGCCGAATGTTCTCATTGTTCCTAAACTCACAAAAAGCCTTCTCAGTGTATCCAAATTTACAAAGGATAATAAGGTTTATATAGAATTTTGGCCTTCTCATTGTCTTGTCAAAACTTTTCAAGGTCAAACCATTCTTCGAGGGGGCATTAACAACGGCCTCTACTGCATTAACTCCATCCAGAATAAAGCTCGACCAACCCTGGCTCTCACCGGCGTCCGTACGTCTGTCCACGGCTGGCACCAGCGGCTTGCTCATCCTCATGAACCTCTATTGCGTCGTCTTATTTCCTCTTTTAATTTACCAATTTCTTCAAATAAATTTCCCAATGTCTGTGACTCTTGTCAACTTGGAAAAAGCCATCGATTTCCTTTAGCATCATCGCATATTGCGTCGTCTACTCCTTTTGAACTGATTTACTCTGATGTATGGGGTCCATCTCCCAAATTTTCAATCAATGGAAATCGGTATTTCGTTTTGTTTATTGATGATTGCACCAAATATGTGTGGATTTATTTTCTATCGCACAAATCACAGGTTTTCACTACTTTTGTGCACATTCGTACTATGATTGAAACACAATTTAATGCAAAAATCAAACATCTTCAATCCGATTGGGGGGGTGAATTTCGCAATGTCTCTACTTTTTTAAAACAACACGGTCTTTCTCACCGTATTTCATGTCCATACACGCAAGAGCAAAACGGGGCGGTTGAACGACGCAATCGTATTATCATTGAAAAAGGCCTTACTCTTTTGGCTCAATCATCTTTACCTCACGAATTTTGGGAACATGCTTTCAAAACTGCAACTTATCTCCACAATAGAACCATTACCCCCGCCTTACACTACCATTCTCCATATCAACAATTATATCACAAAGATCCAAATTATGGTTTTCTAAAAACTTTTGGATGTCTTTGCTATCCTTTTCTTCGTCCATATAACAACCACAAAATTGATTTTCGTTCTCTTCCATGTGTGTTTATTGGTTACAGTACTTCTCACAAAGGATATCTTTGTTTTCATAAACCTACTGAGCGTATATATGTTGCAAGGCATGTTGTTTTTAATGAGAGTATATTCCCATATTCTGTTTCTTCACATAATTCGGCGCCTATCTTATCTACTCATGCTTCTCCAGAATTAGATTCTAATTTGTTAGAGCAAGCTGCTGAGCTGTACACACCTTCGGCCACGTTCCAAACTGCACCTACAATTCAGCCTACCATTCAGCCCTCACTCACAATTCATCCCACTTCTCATTCATTACCTAATTTCCCTTCTCCGTCGGCCCCACAACAACATCACCAATATGTTCCTTCACACTACAGACCAGCCGAATCTTCCACTCATCCCATGACCACAAGAGCCCAAACCGGCAAACTCAAACCAAAAATCCTAGCTACCACTCTTAAACCTGAACCTGATCCTCGTACATACAAACAAGCCCTCAAACATAAACATTGGCAAGATGCCATGACTGTAGAATATAATGCCCTTGTGAAAAATGGTACTTGGTCTCTTGTTCCTTGTCCTACTAATGTTAATGTTGTGGGTTGTAAGTGGATTTACAGGACAAAGCGCAAATCCGACGGGAGTATCGAGCGTCACAAGGCTCGTTTGGTGGCACAAGGTTTTAGTCAGCAAGCAGGTAAAGACTTCTTTGAGACGTTCAGCCCAGTGGTTAAGCCAACAACTATTCGACTTGTCTTGTCCATTGCCTTATCCAACCAATGGTGTCTTCGGCAATTGGACATCAACAATGCATTCTTGAATGGTGAGCTCTCTGAGGTTGTCTATATGCGTCAACCAAAGGGTTTTGAGGATTCTCATCATCCTGATCATGTCTGTCAATTGCGGAAGGCTCTTTACGGGCTCAAACAAGCACCCAGAACTTGGTTTACCAAGCTTAAGCATTATCTTATCACGCAGGGCTTTCGGGCTTGTCAATCCGACACGTCCCTGTTTGTTCATCATTCTGCTGCTACAACCATCTACATCCTTGTATATGTAGACGATCTGATCATTACCGGCACGGATTCAAGTTTGATTAATAACTTCATCATTAACCTTAACAAGGTGTTTGCTTTACAGGATCAGGGAGAATTGCATTATTTCCTCGGTCTTCAAATCACACGCACCAGTTCTGGGGTACAACTCACTCAAGAAGGTTATGTTAGAGATATTCTGGAGTCCACCAACATGTTTGTTGCTGCTCCTATAACAACACCTGCTGACCCACAGCATCGTCTAGTCAAAGCGGGTGAACCATTCGATGATCCAGCCTTATACAGACGCACAGTCGGTTCTCTCCAGTACGCCACAATCACCCGACCTGATATTACGTATGCGGTGAATCGCGTTTGTCAATTTATGCACTCACCGACACTTGATCACTGGCGTGCTGTCAAAAGAATACTTCGCTATCTTGCTGGTACTCTGTCACACTCTCTCCACTTCAGTCCAACTCAAGCAACTTACTTTTTAGCATATTCAGACGCCGGTTGGATCTCGGATTCCGACAACAGCCGCTCTCAGTTTGGATATGCAATCTTCCATGGGTCTAATCTCATCAGCTGGACTTCCCGCAAACAGAAAGTTGTTGCTCGGTCAAGCACTGAGGCGGAATATCGATCCCTGGCATACACCGCCGCCGAACTGCTTTGGCTCAATCTTCTTGCTTCTGAACTTCATGTGCCTATTACTGGTCCTCCGTTGCTTCTATGTGACAATGTTGGTGCAATTTTCTTGTCCAAGAACCCAGTTATCAGCACACGGTCCAAGCATATTGCGCTAGATTTTCACTTCATTCGTGACCAGGTTGATTCCGGTACTCTCAAAATTGGCCACGTATCATCCGTTGATCAGCTAGCCAATATATTCACCAAACCACTTTCCAAAGATAGAGTTTTTTTTCTTCGTTCCAAGCTTCGAGTTCTTCCGAATCATCAGCTTGCTGGGGGGTAATAAGTAGTTAGTAATTAGTTTCCTACTTTCATGCCAGTAACGTTAGTGGAATAGGTTGGTAGTTCCACTCCTTATTATTAGCATTCAGTTTCTCAATTTCTTTGCTGTATATATTCGTGTAATTGTTTACCACATTGATCAATGAATTATCAATTTAAATCCATTCTCTATAATTAAAGTTTAGAAATTCAAATTGAAACTGAATCTGATACTTTTAAATGTCATACCTATTTCTTCTGATTTCTTCAAATTCATGAGCACCAATTTCTGATTGCACATGCAAATACGAACTTGATGTGAGTAGTTCTCCATAAAGATACATGGGATTTGACAAAAAAAAACAAACTTCTCCAAAAGTGTGCGTGCTGTCTCATTCTTTAAATCATGCAACAGATCCAAAATGAAAAACTACAAAAACAAATAATATCAATGCATATAGAGATATATCAACAGATCCAAAATGGGTATTTTCGGATGTGTGTGTGTGAGAGAGAACCTGATGATACTCCGGAAAGTAGGAGAGCGAATTCCGACGCGGTGGTCTCAAAATTGAACTTGGTAGAATGAATAAATGAATGAGGTGGTTTTGTAGAGGTTAGAGAGAGAGGGAGAGAGAGAGAGAGTGTGTGTGTGTGTGTGTGAGGGAAGAGGGAGTGGTGGTGGGTTTGAGTGTGAGAAATAAAATGAGGAGAAAAGAGAATGAAGTTTGAAATTAATGAGAGAGAAAGAAAATAAAAAGTGGTGTTGATTAAGATGTGAGAAAAAGTAGGAGGAAAATGAAGATTTGAATTGAGGAGGGAAAATAAGATAAATGATATTTTAATGTTTGAATTGCGTAAATATTTAAAATGGCAAAAGATAAAGAAGAGTAGAAAGTGATGTTGGTTGAAATAAAGACAAAAAGTAGGAGGAGGGAAATAAAGATTTAAAATTTGAATTTTGAATTGAAGAGGGAAAATGTGAGATTATTATATTTTATTGTTTGTAGTGTGTGAATGCTTAAAATGGCAAAAATAAAATTGATTTTTAATGATGATGTGGCATTAGGGGCTTGAGAGCTTGACACCTAAGATTGGTGGTCTATAACATGCTTCATGTTTGTATATTATTAAGATTAAGATAAGATAAGATTAAGATGTATCACAGATTTGAAGTTTAATGAAATAGTTCAAATTTGTTTCTCTAAACAAAGAAAAAGAGATATTTGCCTCGTATCGGGAATCAATATTTGCCTTGTATTGATTTTTTTTTTCTTGTGTAAGATATTGTGCACAAGAAAAAGAGATATCTAAAATTTTGTTTTATCTCGAAACTCATGCACATGTGCTATTTTGTGTATGAATTTGGATCCCCTAAAATGAGTAAAATGTAAAGCGATCAAATCAAGAATTGTTATTTTAACAAACTATTTTATATAGAGTTGGCTTATGAATCAAAGAAGTTTATACATAATTCAAGTTTAATTATTTAATGAGCTTAATTTTAACTAAGTTCAATTCATTGGATTCACTCAAATCAACCTCTCAACTATTTTTTTTATTTTTTAGTTGGTTGCGAACCCTGCTCTACGACAATGCAAGGGTTGTACTAATAATTTTAGATAAATTCTTTTATTTTTTATTTTTTTTAACCCTCGATTCTTAGAGAAAATAGATTATAGTAGTTCGATGTTCGACTAAAAGGTAATTAAAGTTTGACCAATAATTATTCTAACAAAAAATCAAATTTAAATTCTTTTACACAATTCATCTTTTAATAGAGTTCATTAATCATACAAGTATAACTACTTCATTTAGGAAAATTGATATGTACACATAGAAGTAAATGTTGTGAATTCAGACTCAAAATCACACCAATACAAACTATGATGTGTGGAGCAAAGGAAAGTAGTAACCAATATCAAAGTAAACACAAGCAATAATCAACAATAACAGCACCTAGATCTAATCTATAAATCAAAGTGAAAAGCACAAAACCACAAGCAAAGGATAAAGGGAGAAGAGAGAAACAAACACACCAAAGATTGTTGACCCAGTTCGGTCCAACTTGACCTAATCTGGGGGAGAGATAGATCTCTCCAATCCACTATCAAAGAGTTCTTACAAAGAGATACAAATGGGTTACAAGAAATTAGCTTCAACAAACTCACAATGAACAACCCTAATTTCTATCTATTTTCCCAATCTCACCAATGAACAAGACACTCAATGATTTTCACTCACCCAAGGTGTTTACAATGTTTCCCAACCCAAGAGAACTCTAATCAAAGACCCTCAACCCTAAAGTTACCTCCTTTGATTTCCCAAGTTTCTCTCTCTTCAAGCTCACCTTCAAAAACTGCACAAGAACACTTAAATAGTACTCAACAACTGTCAAAATCGTGTCACGTTTTGCCAAATCGTGACACGATTGGTGTGTACGATCCAGAGTACGACCAACCTTATCCTGAAAACTTTCCCAGCAAGCCGAAAATCCTGACACGTTTTCTCAAAATTGTGTCACGATTGGACACTCAGAAAACATGCTCTCGGCACTACCAAATCGTGACACGCTTGCCAAATCATGTCACGATTTCTCTGTTCCTCACGATCACAAATTGAAGGCATACACAACAGTAAAACTGCTGATAGAAAATGAATTTATGACTCCTAATTTACCCGTTTTTTAGGACATATATTAACCTTATCCTGCATGATTGACATAAGCAACATTTTGTGTGTCATGACCCAAAAATTCAATATCGTGACCGGCGCACGAACTAGAGCATCCTAGTCCGGCAAGCCTATTGACGACACTTGACAAACTATAATTTAAACAATTTTCAAATTCACTTTCACTTAAAATGATATCCACTGAAATTTCGGCAGACCAAACTCGACAAGTGACGGATGAATAATTTACACATAACCATTTTCATCGAAATAATATTTACAGAAATTTGGACAGAGTATCCCCTGTATGTTTAACGTTTCCCATGATAAGAATCATGTC
>Ga0228711_1010654_pt1 | contig 12007 bp, 6 predicted proteins | sample MedpolnodulmetaG_2_FD_177996 | JGI IMG/M metagenome (GOLD analysis project Ga0228711, IMG submission 177996) | Root nodule microbial communities from Medicago polymorpha collected in Santa Monica, California, United States - brown nodules | ecosystem: Host-associated > Plants > Roots > Nodule...
TCACGAAGACATATGCTCACGAAAAATTCACGAAAAGTTATTTTCATACATTTTTCTTAAAAGTATTATAAAATAATAGAGCCACAAGTCCAGCACCGCTTCTTATATCAATTGATACTCTTCTGAATTAGACACAACTATTCTATCATGATTGGTTGGGACTGTGGCACCTGATCGTAAACTTTGTGATGAAAAGTTGGTGAAGAGGCAATTTTTGTCGCTACTGATGAATGTTATGGAAAGGGTGAAGGTTGTAGAAGAAAAAAGAGTGCTAAATAACATAGTGATGAAAGTGATAGAAAAAAGAGACATAAAAAAACGCAAGAGTGCCCATACCATATCAATTGGGATGCTTTCGTGATAGAAATTGTCACTGTATTTAGCATTATTGTAAATTTTTATATACAATTGTAACAAAAGTTTTATATACAACTATCGAGAAAACACAATAAGTATGGAAAGAACACGAAATAAAGTATTTGTCAAAAAAAAAAAACACGAAATAAAGGAAACCTATCATATATTTTTGGTACCCCATAAAAACATTTGGAAAGATTTTTTTTTACTCATACGAAATAAATTTTATCATTTTAGAAAGCAGAATGCAAGACTTTATGGTTGATAGAATAATGGCCACGCAATGTTTTTACATCGTACAGTCCTTATAATAATACAACAAAAATTGAGGGTTTAGGAGGGTAAAGAAAATATGTTTACTTTTCTTTTTAAAATTACGGACACTCTGTTAAATATTTTTTAAAAATCAAAATAACAACATAATAAATAATTATATAATACTTTAATCATATTTAACTTATTTAAAAAGAATATTTTACATTATTCGTAATTTAAAAAAGAAAAATAAATCATCTCCTCCTTATTGCTCTTAAACTCTCCATCCAAACAAACTCTTGATGCTTGTTGAAGACTATTTAACCCGTCCAAATCCCATTGCAAATATTTGTTCTATCTCTAAATTGCATTATACAAACACAGATGAAATGCTAAAGAAATTAAAATACTCTTTCATATCTCCAGTGAGGTATAAGAAGAGTATGGAAATGAGATAGAAAGCCACAAAAGATAGATAAAAGGAGATTTAGGTGTGTGATCAATGATGTGAGAGAAGAAGCAAAGCGAAAGATTGTGAATAGAGAAAGACATAAACAACAATTGCACTGCCTTATCACAAATTCCCTTTTACTAAAGTTGAAGAAATGTAAGGGGGTTCGATCTTGCAACTGGAATACAAATAAGATCATTGGCCCTAGGAGCGGTCAATCCAGGCCGTTCATCCATATCAATTTTTTTGCCATGATCTAAGATCTTAGATTCCGAATCAAGCATTTTCCATTCAAAGCATTGTGCCAAAGCACCAATTACAGTGGGTAATTGACGCAGGGCCAAAGGCATACCAGGACAACCTCTCCTTCCAGAACCAAATGGCAACAACTCAAATTGGTGCCCTTTCATGTCAATATCTTTGTTTTCTAAAAACCTTTCTGGCCTAAACTCTAACGGGGTTTCCCATATCTTTGGGTCTCTTGCCATAGCCCAAATGTTTACACAAACCATTGAGCCTTTCGGAATCATGTTACCATCAACCACACAATCTTCCATTCCCTTCCTCATAATCATCGGTATCGGGGGATGAAGCCTCATTGTTTCTTTTATGATAGCATGTATATAAGGAAGGTTTGGACCGTCTTCTTCACACACAAGTCTTTCCTTTCTAGTAACGCTGTCCACCTCCTCTTGCGCTTTTTTCAGCACCCTTGGATTGTTAAACAGTTCTGATATTGCCCATTCCACGGAGATGGCTGTAGTGTCGGTAGCTGCCGTAAAGTAATCCTGGAATTTATATTATTATTATTATTATTATTAATAATCAATAGGAAATAAAACTTAGAAGTAATATGCTTGCTCAAAAGTCAAAACCTATGTTTTTTTAACGTGTAATTGATGAATATATATAGATGTGCTAAATTGTTATCCTTGATATAGCGACAAAATGCAGACAAATACGACCAAATGGCTACAATTACAATTTTGATGTCATTGCAAACACCTATAAAATCTTTATATTGGCGCCATAATGTTTGAGTTAAGGGTTAAACGAGTAAAATGACCAAAATTTAGGTAATGGTGAAGGAGAAAAAACACTAAATTTAGTCTATTTAGTCTTGAAGGCACATTTGACAGGGCAAGAGGCTACTTCTATCTCACCACATTTAAAAGTATTTATTTTTCTACTAAAATAAATAATGGTAGTCAAAACTCTTTAACAATGGGTATAAAAAATAACATTTGTAGAAAGACGAATACTTTTGCTCTCAACGTACACCTTCCAAAGCGAGCAATAATTTTGAAGAATTTATTTTTTGAAGAAATAAATTAATAATAATAAGTCAACAATGTTTTATAATTACTTAAAAAGTATGAGAAGAAGTTATATACGTACCAATATTAATGATTTGATATGATTTCTAGTAAAGTTGACTTCACTGTCTTTTTCACTGTAGACATCTAGCAAAATGTCAAGAAAATCTTTCAGTCTTTCTTCACCATTCTCACCACCACCGTCTATTAGCTTGGCTTCCCTTCTTAGTTCTTCACGGTCAGAAATAATCTTATCCAACAAAGCATCATACCTTTTGTGTATGTCCAAGGCCCTCTTTTTAAAACCTTGCAAGTCAAAGTTCTTGAAAATTCCTATAAAATCTGAAACATTAAATTCTCCAAAAATTTGTGTTACCTCGCGAACCAAAGCCCTAACTTGTTCTGCTTGGTTATCTGTTCCTGAGCAATCAATACTCAACATCATCCGTGATATTATGTTGTTGGAAAGCTTTATCAAAGCTTGTGTGAGGTTCACACTTTCTTCGGCCTTAGACTTAATTGCCAAAGTTTGAATGAATTCATGGAGTTCTTGGGTTCGAATTGGTAGAAATTGTGACATTGTTCGATTACCCAAGAGCTCAGTGGTGCTGAGCTTTTTAATAAATTTCCAATACGTCCCATAAGGGGCGAAAGCAAAAGTTGCATCATCATAGGCAACTACGTTGATGGCTATGCTCATTTTACGGTGCGAATAAGTGAGCTCATGTGTCTTGAGGAACTCTTTGGCGAGTGATGGAGTGTTAACAATGATAAATTGAGCGGAGCCAAGTCGAAGGGATATTAGAGGGCCATATTGATCAGAGAGGTGGCGAAAGGCCTGATGAATGAGTGGTTTGAGGAGATGAAGATGTCCAATTATTGGTATTGCTGGTGGACTAGGAGGGTGAGGTGGTAATCGTGGATGCGACTTCTTGTTTCTCTTTAAGTAAGAGAAAAGCTGGAAAATGAAAAGAAATAGGAGCAAAATCATAGCTAAGGAGAAGGAATGAGAAATCATGTTGGTTTATTCGCTTTGAAAATACAATTGGTAAGTGTTGTGAATCAAACTTATATGCATGGCGTTATATTTTGGACAACCGTTAATAACTTTTCATAGTATGTCCTACCGTTTTTCGATGGAGATTAGTCAGCATTAAACTTTGGTGTAAACTTTCGTATCCATATTACATAGCAAAAATATACACTTTGGCTGTAAGTAAAGAAATTGAGTTAAAAAATGACAACTCTTATCTACCCATCAATAAAATGAGTAGAGTACTTATATATGTTGAGTTGACACCAATCAAAGTTATTTATTTATTTTTCATATGTAATAGATATGACATACATGGTAGAAGACAAATAAATAATTTTAATTAGTACCAACTCGGCATCAATAACTTTTGTTGTAGTCACCATTTAAAAAATATATAGTATTTCGTCCCATTCAAAGATTATTTAAAAAGTAACAATGATATCTGTGCATCTAATATTCTCGTTTATTTATTCAACACCTCATTTTATCTATACATATCTTCACACCTCATCATCAATTTATCAAATCCGTATCATACTACTCTTATAGATCTCTTTTTCTCATAGTGTATGCCCAAAATGTGTTTACCAAACTTTTTATTACTATTGTTATTATTGTATCGAAAGATTAGCCAAAGCGTAAGAATATCTGTAATGTGGTATTATTACCATAGTTTTTCATTTATACCACAACAACAACCACACTGAAATTAATCATATCGATCTTGTTCCTTTACTTCTGGTGGACTACATTTTGCCACATTTCCTCTCCCAATCTGGTAGGTAGAGCATGTGATATTCTGAAGGAGTAGTGGGGTCAGGGAGGAGATACAAATGAAAATGAGCCGCAGAAACATATAAACCGTCGACCATGCTCAGTCTAAATTAGCAAAAACAATATGTTAAAATGAATATGATGTTCGAACTATTCTTTTTAGGGGAGTGATGTTAGATTTTTTTTATTTTTTTTTTAGGAAAGGGGAGTCATGTTAGAATATTTTATTATATAATTAATATAAAACTACTTGCAGGAATTTTTTGTTTGGACTGAAAAACAGTAAAAATAAAGGATTAAACTTAGACTCTTTTGTCAAAATTTTTTATCTCTATTTTATAGGAATCTGAAACATATTCAACCATTTGACATTTGAAAGGGAAGGATTTCTCTGGTCTAATTATCAGTTTTTATCACATGTCCATTAAATTTTGAATCATGTTATCATGGAGCATTAGTTAGTTTATTTAGAGTGCTTGAAAAATTATTATTTCTAGTTAGAGTGAGTGGATTATATGTTAAATGCATATATCAATGACACGTGACATATACGTGTATGTCCGGTGATCCTTGTGAAACCTAATTTCAATTCACCCAATTGAAATAGGTAATTTATACCATAACAATTTTAATTGTTAAGACATATTATGACATCAATTTTTATTGAAGAATACAACAATAAAATTGCGATAACACCTACTACAAGAATAATTATTTTTCAGATGTTAATGGTGGAAATATGCAAAATCGAGTTAAGCTTTATAAAATCTAATCTATCAAAAAATTTAAAGTTTAAACTTGACTTATTAGGCTTGATTCTAGTTTTTGAAAGTTTGATATGACATGTCAACCTATTTAAAAGTTTATTTATATGAAAATATTTAAATATAAGTAATTTAATTTATATATAAATATACTAGCGAACTAATAAATCAATTAAATTAAACTTCATTTTGATAAATAACATAGCATTTTAAAGAATTTGCTTATATATGATATCATATTCCATAGTTTATAATAATAAATTTAAATATATAAAAAATTGATATAGACCAATAAACTTAAACTAATGAAAAAAGTTATCAAATTTATAATTTAGGGCATGTTTGGATTAGCTTATTTTAGAGCTTATGCAAAACAATTTATGCAAATAAATATGTTTTTATGTATTATTTATAAGTTTGTTAATGTAGCTTGTGAAATAACAACTTATAAATGTACAATTTTCGTTAATAAAAACTTATTGATGAAGATAAAAACTTATTTATTTGCATAAACTCTTTTTCATAAGCTCAAAATAAGCTCATTTCAAAAGGAAAATACAAATTATTATTTTTTGAGCAAACTACAAATGCAAAATCTAATATAAGAATATTAATAAAAAATATTATCAATATTTATTTAGTTAAATATACCCTTGGGACTTCTTTTAAGTTACTCAAAAATAAATTTTTTTCCTTCTTATTTCTTGCATGCATGATCGATGGAATATCATTTTCAGACTATAAATGCTAATACTGATCACGGGTGCAGTACCTCGTCCTAACTCCTGCGGACTACCACACGTTCTAGCTACCACCAGATTGTTGTAGCTACCAGATGGAAGTGGGGAGTGTGGTAGAATGGAGTCCACGAAAATAAGTAAACGAACCTGACAAATATGAATAATTTCATAATTGTTTTTGCAGTAAATAGCAATGGCCAAGGATAAAATATTATTAATTTATCAGAATGATGTCAAACCTGCAATACAAATTCTATTATTGCTATTTTGGTCCCCCACAACCCCTAAACATTATGATTTTTAGCACCATAAGAGGCGAATTATTACCCCAATATTGAATCTAGAAACAAAGTATCACTATTGAGACAAAAATTCACCTATTTTGGTATCAAAAATCACTAACGAAACGGGGGGGGGGGGGGACTATTTTCATAAACTTAATCAAACACGGTGACCAACAATTAAGTCAAAAAAAATATACTATTGGTTCATATATACGACTACACATAAATATCTTAATACCAACTAAATACATATCTAGATCTAGCACATATCCACACAAATATTAGAAGGGCATAAATATAATTTTTATCAAACATAGCTGGTAGTAGATGGCTACTACTAAATTTGTGGACTTGTAAGCGTCAAATTCCTGATAAATTACATGACAATATTAATTTGTATTGCAAATAATCTAAGTAAAAAAAAACCCAATTTAATGTTAATTACATGACAATACACGGACAATTGCTTTTCACCAAGCTTTTAATTTTTTTTAATATCTTCTAGATAAAAATGAGAAAAATGTACTATACAAATTGTTGTTTATTATAAAAAAATATACACCATGCAAATAAATGTATGTTATTAAAAAATTACTAAAAATAATAATTATAACACCGATTATTATAACTTTTTCACCCTTCTACTTCCACGTTGTTTTTTTTGGAAAAGAGTCACTAAATATGTTGGGTCGTACAATTCATAAATAAAACAACAATTTATCATTAATTAATTAGATAAATTTAGTTTTTTTTTAATATCTTTTAAATACAAATGATGATAATTATAATATACAAACGCTACTTTATCACAAAAATCATACATCGGACTAATGCCGGATACCAAAGAGTTATTTAAAATAAGTGTTTTATAAATTAAAAAATGACTTAAAAAGAGTACAATTATAATACACCATTTATATCGTTTGCACCATTTACCGGTTTAATAATGCTCTTTTAGAAAAATGGTGCTGGAGGATGTTGGTGAATAAAGAGGGTTGTGGTATAAGGTGTTGATGGTGAAATATGGTGAGGAGGGGTGGCGCTCGAAGGAGAGGAGTAAGATGGTTTTGTTTGGTGGAAGGAGTTGGTGTGGATCTGTAATGACATTAGGTTTGGAGAAGGAAGTTGGTTTGAAGAGAATTTAAGAAAGGCGGTAGGTGATGGTGTTGATACTTACTTTTGGTCTGATCCTTGGTTTAGGGGTATTCCTCTCAAGGAGTGCTTAAGGAGGATGTTTTTGTTGTCTGTGAATCAGTGAGCGTCGGTGGCATATATGTTTTATTTGGGGTGGGAAGAGGGATGTGATGTTTTGAATTGGAGACGTTGTTGTTTGTGTGGGAGGAGGAATTGGTAGGGTGTGTAGGATTTTACTTAACGACGTTACTTTACAAGTTAGCAGCGGTGATCAGTGGCAATGGAAACTAGATCTAATTGTTTGTTACTCTGTTAGTGGTACTCATTAATTGCTAGTTAATTTTGTTCCTCGTTTTCATTCCCCGTTTTGGATATTCTTTGGCATAAGGACATTTCTTTGAAGGTTATGTGTTTGTTTGGTGTCTTCTCCGAAATCGACTTCCTACCAAGGACAACTTATTTAAGTGAGGCATCTTTAATCAAGACTCTCGGCTTTGTGTGAATGGATGTGGTGCTATAGAATTGGCTAATCACTTGTTTTTGGATTGTAATTTATTCGGCAGCATTTGGCAGCACTTTCGACATCGGATTTGTTTCTCTTCGGTTGATCCTTCAAATATTTCAGACCATTTTATGTAGTTTGGTCTTGGTAACAAACGATTCAAAAGTTCGACGACCTTTTATATATGTTATTTGGTTTTCATGTGTTATGGTAATTTGAAAAGAGTGGAAATATAATATTTAGTCAAAAAAACTATTCATTTTCAATTGGATAAAGTCAAGTTACTATTCTATCGGTGGTTGAAGGAAAAATACGATAATTTAACTTTCGATTTGATGGCTTAACTCTTTCTCTTTCTCTCTCTGTTTTTTTTTTAGGGGAACTTTCTCTTTCTTTTGTTTAGGCATTGGCTAACAATTTTTTAGAGACCAGAGAGTATTTTTTGTCCTCTTCTTTTCTGTCACTCAAAAACTATTTTTTGGTTAATTTATTTTAGAGCAAGGTCGATGTTCAGACTATAAATGCTACTGCCGATCACAAGTACTGTAACTGTAAGGGCTATTAATACTAAATGCAGTATATCATTTTCAGACTATAAATGCTACTGCTAATCACAAGTGCTGTTAGGGGCTATTTAACTTGACCCTTATTACAATGTACTCCCTCCGGTTTCAAATGTAAGGAAAAAAAAATGCACATATATTAAGAAAGTGGATTGACCACATTTAAGTTATTATAAAAAGTGATATTTTTCTAATTTTACCCTTGTCTTGGAGTAGTAAAGACATTAATGAGGTGTGTTTAATGAGGATAAACTTGAAATTGGGGCATTTAATAGGTTCATTTTACTATACTTTTTCTTATAATTGAGACCATCAATTTTATTTTTTTGTTTCTTACATTTGAGACCGGAGGGAGTATATCATTTTCATGTATTAAAATAGTGTAAATTTATTTTTCAAAAAATTAATTTTTTTTCTTTTTTCCAATAGATATTTAACGTGACCCTTATTACTAAATGCAGATTATTATTCTCTCTTAACTCCTACGGACTACCACACTATCTAGCAACCAGATGGTTATAGCTACCACTTCTAGATGGAGAGGAAATGTGGTAAAATAGAGTCCACAAAAATAAGTAAAGGTACCTGACAAATATAATTAATTTCATTATCGTTTTTGCATTAAATATGACAAGGACAAAATATTATTATTAATTTTCTAGAATGTTGTTAAAACTGTAACACAAGGAAGAGGAAGTCTTTCTTCCAATATAAGATAGCAGGTGTTCTCTTGCTATAGTATCTCCAACTTTGAAGAAGAAAATCACTGAATAATAAATATAAAAAAATGACATACGAAGATCCCATTAAGCTCCTCCTTGTCTCTTTTCCAGCACAAGGACACATAAACCATCTTGTTGGTCTAGGAAAATATCTTGCTGCAAAGGGTGCCACTGTTATCTTCAGCACAACAGAGACGGCTGGCAAAAACATGCGAGCTGCTAACAACATCATTGACAAATTTGCAACTCCAATTGGTGATGGTACTTTCGCTTTCGAGTTCTTTGATGATGGTTTACCAGATGGTGATGGTTCGGCCTTCAGAGCTCTTCAGCACTACGCTGAAATTGAGGTTGCTGGTAGACACTCTATTTCTCAAATGATCAAGAATCATGCTGATTTAAACAAACCATTTTCTTGTATTATAAACAATTATTTTTTTCCATGGGTTTGTGATGTAGCTAATGAACACAATATTCCTTCTGTTTTATCATGGACTAATTCCGCTGCTGTTTTCACCACTTATTATAACTATGTCCACAAATTAACACCTTTCCCTACAAAAGAAGAACCTTATATTGATGTTCAACTCACCTCTTCTACAGTTCTTAAATACAATGAAATCTCAGATCTTGTACATCCTTTTTGTCCATTTCCATTCTTAGGTAATCTCGTCTTAGAAGAGTTTAAGGACTTGTCTAAAGTGTTTTGTGTATTAGTGGATACCTATGAAGAACTAGAGCATGAATTCATAGATTATATTTCGAAAAAATCAATCCCCATAAGAACTGTTGGTCCTTCGTTTAAAAATCCAAATGCAAAAGGAGCAAACAAAATTCATGGTGATTTTGCCAAAAGCAATGATGATGATAAAATTATAGAGTGGCTAGACACAAAGCCAAAAGGTTCTGTAGTTTACGTCTCTTTTGGGACTCTAGTAAACTATCCTCAAGAACAAATGAATGAAATTGTATACGGGTTATTGAATTCTCAAGTCTCGTTTTTGTGGTCATTAAGCAACCCTGGTGTTTTGCCGGATGGGTTTTTGGAGGAAACAAATGAGAGAGGGAAAGTGGTGAAGTGGAGTCCACAAGTAGAAGTACTTGCACATCCTTCAGTTGCATGTTTCATAACACACTGTGGTTGGAATTCATCAATGGAAGCTCTTTCTTTAGGAGTTCCAGTGTTGACATTTCCATCAAGAGGTGACCAACTTACAAATGCAAAATTCTTGGTTGATGTTTTTGGGGTAGGAATTAAAATGGGTAGTGGTTGGGTTGTAAATAATAAATTGGTAACAAGAGATGAGGTGAAGAAGTGCTTGTTGGATGCAACAACAGGGGAAAAAGCAGAGAAGTTGAAGCAAAATGCAAACAAGTGGAAGAAGAAGGCGGAGGAAGCTTTGGCCGTCGGTGGATCCTCTGATCGGAATCTTGATGCATTTATTGAAGACATTAAGAAACATGCATCATCAATTAATATTGTTAACATCTAGAACATGTTATATTATTCATTTCACTGTCCTTTCCTCACTACATGTATAAGGGTAATTTTATTCATGCATCATTTGGTAGGCATGCAGTTATATTTTTGTGTTTGCAGTTATGTTGAGTGTTTTAAGAATTGTAATAAAAAATAAGGAAGTTATGGAAAAGTATTTGAATCCTCTATTGCACTTATATCTGCTGCAGTCACAAAAACAAACTTATATAATTTTGTTCCTTAAACCTCAGAATAACTGTACATATGTTTTGTCCCTTCCACTCACTCTTCCTTTCCTTAACTTTGACTGTTGCTCAAACAAGTTTCATAATTCTCCTTATAGGTACTCTTGATTTAAACAACAGGCAAGAATAAGTTAGCTTAATTAAGGCACAAATCTATATTATTATCATATTTATTAGATGAGGAGCCCATGCGTTTACCAAGTTTGATTATAATACGTGTTTACAATATTTTACTTAAATATCTAGTAAATAATTTATTTCTTTTGAAAAAACTAACAAATACTTCATCCGTTTTAAAATATATGTCGTAATTTTACAATGTGCACTATTCACGTAACTTACTTTAACCATATTTTTTAATCAATATATAAATACAAAATGTTGCCATATAAGATGTTGTTGATTTGTCTCAGTAAATATTTTCAAAATATCAAATTTTTATTATATATAATTAAATATATTAATAGTCAGAGTTGTGTATTGGCATGTGTGCAGTGGTTGACTGCGACATGTATTTTGGAACAGAGCGAGTAACTTATGTAAATTTTAGGGAGATAAATTATAACTTTTTTCTATGGAGATAAAAAAAAAACTAAACAACAATATCTTAAAAAATGTTGTAAATTAAAATATTACTTTTGTTTTTTTAGTTGGAAGGTAAGGAAAAGTTGGTTAAGAACTACTTCAATAAAAAAATAAAAAAAATCATTTTTATGTGTGAAACTCGAGTAAAAATTCAGAATTAATTTTTTCTTTGTTAAAAAATTCAAATTTTGTTGGGATAGATTCTTATAATATTGTAAACATTCACGTAAAAATTAATTCAAAAATTTGAAGGGTACTTGTGACTTGACTTAAAAGCATGTATCGAAAGTGTAGATGGAAAACTTTTAAGAGACTAAAAGTTAAAAAAAATTAGAGAGATTAAAAAGAAAAATTAAAATATTTATAGCATACAAAAACATATTTAGCCCTAATTATTAATAGGCGAAAGTATACTTTTAGTCCTTTAAGTCAAGGAAGGAGCCATAAATTAAGCTTAGTGGGGACCAAACTTAAAAGGGTAAGTTAGTAAAGAAATAATAAATTTTATAATGTATACAACTTATAAATTTTATAAGAAATTATAAAATGTGTCCGGGGTTAATATTTTCAAACAAATATACAAAGAAATAACATTTTCTTCTAATAAATGAATATTCATGCTTGTTTTATATTCTGATTAGTTGAAAGACTTTTGTGGGGATTTTACCATGGTCTTTTGATAGGAAAATAACATTTCATTAAATTTTTGTACAGATCAATTTTCTCTCTCTTTCTCTCTCTCTTTATATATATATATATATATATATATATATATATATATATATATATATATATTTAA
>Ga0228711_1010658_pt1 | contig 12003 bp, 8 predicted proteins | sample MedpolnodulmetaG_2_FD_177996 | JGI IMG/M metagenome (GOLD analysis project Ga0228711, IMG submission 177996) | Root nodule microbial communities from Medicago polymorpha collected in Santa Monica, California, United States - brown nodules | ecosystem: Host-associated > Plants > Roots > Nodule...
TATATATATATATATATATATATATATATATATATATATATATATCTTTTCAATTAAAAAAAAACATTCCCTTTGCCCTAAAACAAATCAGTATTCTCTTGTGAAATTTAACTTGTTTCTATCATGAAAAGTAAAAAAAAAGTGAAAATGAAAGTGGATAAATAATAATAATAATAATAGTGAAGATAAAGAATATTTTATAGTGAAATCTTTATAAAAAATGTGATAAATTGAGTGCACGAAAAGACAAACACAACACATGGATACAATCAAGAGATATTTAATTATTTTATTATTATTAATGGTGTCTATTTGCCAATATATAAACTCTAAAAACTAAGAAATGATCAAGCATTTTTTCTATTTGTCACATCCAAAGAAGAAGAAACATGACTGCAATTCTCAAGTTTGTTTATATTATGATCATATGTCTTTTCCTGCTTCACGTTGCAGCCCATGAAGATAGTACATTTTTTTATTCTCTCAAATTTTATTATTTATTCTATACACAATCTTTCATCTCTTTATTGACACAAACTATTTTATGGTTTACATTGTAGACATAAGATGCGAGGAAGATAGAGATTGTGATCACTTCTGCGCCACAATTGGTGTTCCAAATTGCGTTGTGGATACCTGTTTCTGCGGAGTGACCTGGCCGAGTTTCAAGTAAAACGTCATTCCATGCATAATTACAAATTAATTGTAATAAATAAAGATGTAACCATGTGAAATAATTATTAAATAAAGATATTATGATTATCATACAATTATATGCATGCATTTACAACCATACATGAGTCTATTAGAATTTAGACACAATTCTAGACATATAAAAATTACATAAACCTAATAAATTTTTGTGTTGCTACAATGCCACTCATATTCATGATAAAAACAAAGGTAGTTAAGCATCTAATTGATGCACTTTTTTTTTTTTGGCTTTCGCTCCGGTTTCTGACCCACCAATGGTGGACGACTAATCCGGCTCATCCGTAGAGGCATGAGCACTGGTCAAGCGTTGTTCCCCTTGGGAATCGAACCCGGTATTTTTCGAGCACATCCTTGGAAGGAGCTCCTTACCACTGGAGCCCAAACAACTTGGTTATTTGATGCACTTCTAATCAAATCGAATGTGGTTGACGATAGGATGATTATGTCGATTTGGGGAGATACCCCTTGTGGTTATTCGTATAGACCTTCATCGGGCGCTTCGGGAGGGCTGGTTACTGTGTGGGATAGTTCCCGTGTCAAGGTGTGGTCTACTATGAGTCTAGGTAGCATTCTGGTTATTAAAGGTAGATTACTTCTTTCTTCTGAAGAATTTGTGATTTGTAATGTCTATGCGCCTATTGATACGACCGCTAAAAGGGAGGTGTGGGATCGGCAGAAATCTAGAATGAATTGGCTTCAGGACGGAGATGCGAATTCCAAATTCTTCCACGGTTATATGTCAAATCGGCGGCGCTCTAATGCTATAAACGTAGTGAATGTCGATGGTGTCTACATAGAGGGTGTGCAAGATATCAGAGCTGCAGTATTCAATCACTTTTCTAATCATTATAAAATTGTTGGGTCCACTAGACCAAGTGCTGAGAGCCTTCATTTTTGCCAGTTATCTTTTTCTGAAGCCAGGATGATTTTATGCGCTTGTTGGTCGAGTTTCATCGTAACGGGAAATTGTCAAAAGGAATTAATTCTACATTTATAGCTTTGATACCAAAGGTGACATGTCCTCAGAGGTTAACCGACTTCCGGCCTATTTCGTTAGTTGGATGTATGTATAAGGTGTTAGCGAAGGTTCTTGCTAACAGGCTCCGCGGTGTTATTAGTAGTGTGGTTTCAGACACTCAATCAGCATTTGTAAAAGGGAAACAAATTTTAGATAGTATTCTGATAGCCAACGAAGTGGTAGATGAAGCAAAACGTATGAATAAGGAACTTCTTTTATTTAAAGTAGACTTTGAAACAGCTTCAGTCCTCATGAATGGTTGTCCGACGAATGAGTTTCCTATGGAGAGGGGTCTCCGCCAAGGGGACCCTTTATCTCCTTTTTTATTTTTGTTGGCTGCAAAGGGGTTTAATGTGTTGATGAAGGCTGTTGTGGGGGAGCAATTGTTTCAAGGTTATGGTGTTGGCCGAGTTCCTACTGTTAGGTTAACGCACCTTCAGTTTGCAGACGATACCCTTCTCATTGGCGAGAAATCTTAGCTAAATGTCCGTGCAATGCGGGCGGTTCTAATTTTGTTTGAGGAGGTGTCTGGGTTAAAGGTGAATTTCCATAAGAGTATGTTGACTGGTGTAAATGTTCCTGAATCTTGGTTGTCTGAGGCGGCGTCGGTGATGAACTGTCGAAAGGGGACTATCCCTTTTGTATATTTGGGGCTGCCCATAGGTGGGGATTCGAGGAAGGTGAGTTTTTGGAAACCTGTTGTTGACCGAATCGTCTCGCATCTATCATCTTGGAATAATAAATTCTTGTCTTTTGGTGGCCGTCTGGTATTGCTGAAATCTGTCTTGTCCTCTCTTCCGGTTTACTTTCTTTCCTTTTTCAGAGCCCCTGCAGGTATAATCTCTTCTATCGAATCATTATTTAAAAAAAAAAATTTGGGGGGGATGTGAGGATCATAGGAAAATTTCTTGGATAAAATGGGACTCGATTTGTTTACATAAGGAGGTAGGGGGTTGGGTGTTAGAAAGGTGGGAGCTTTTAATTTTGTTCTGTTGGGGAAGTGGTGTTGGAGAGTGGTGAATGAGAAGGATGGGCTATGGTATCGAGTATTGAAAGCCCGTTATGGAGAGTTGGGAGGGCGGTTGAAGGAGGGGGGGCCGCATGGTTCCCCTTGGTGGAGATCGATTTGTCGGGTCCGTGATGGAGTGGGGGAGGATGTTGGGAACTGGTTTGATAATAATCTCCGCAGGGTGGTTCGTAATGGGTGACACACTTTATTTTGGTATGATAGCTGGGTGGGGGATATGCCTTTGCATTTAAAACTCCCTCGCCTTTTTGACCTGGCTGTCAATAAGGATAGGTCGGTGGAGGAGATGTGGAATATGGGGTGGATGGAAGGGGGTAGGGCTTGGGAGTGGAGACGCCGTTTACTAGCCTGGGAGGAAAATAGCGTTAGGGAGTGTTCTCTTTTATTACATAACATTGTGTTGCAGGAAAATGTTGCTGATAGCTGGAGGTGGTTGTTAGATCTAATTCATGGTTACTCAGTGCGGGACATATACAGGTTTATCACTCATTCAGGTGGACAGGTGGATAGAACTCATGTGGATGATGTCTGGCATAGGCATATTCCTCTCAAAGTGTCCATATTTGCTTGGCGTCTTTTCCAAAACAGAATTCCAACGAAAGACAATTTACAGCGACGGGGAATTCTTCACTCTACAGACATCACGTGCGCAGCAGTAGGGTGCGACAGTACGGAAACGACAACACACTTATTTCTTCAATGTGACAAATCCCGAGAACTTTGGTCTAAAGACTGGAACTGGTTAGGAATTTCTTTGGTTACTCCTCTTCATCTTCGACATCATTTTACTCAGGTTTCCACACCGGCGGGCTTGCCGAGATCATCCCATTTCTTTTTTAGAACAATTTGGTTTGCTACAGTTTGGGTAATTTGGAAGGAAAGGAATTACTGTATATTCAAAAATACAGCCGCCACTTCCAGTGCTCTCATTGAAAAAATCAAGCTCAATTCGTTCTTGTGGTTGAAATCTAAGCATGCCTCTTTTTGTTATAGTTATACTGATTGGTGGAAACACCCGCTTCTGAGTATGGGCATACAGGTGTAATTTAGTTTCAGTTTTTGTTGCTGCTGATCCTTTAGAGGCAGCTTGACTGTGTAAATATTTTCCAGTGGTTCTCCTTTAGCACACCTTGTGCAGGCTGAATCACTGTGGTTTGAATCGTATATCATTTTGATTTGTTCAAAAAACAAAAAAAGATTCTATTTTAGATATTTATGCCGTAGTACCATAAATTCCGGCGATTAACACAAATTAATGCGGGTGAGAGAGGAAGGAAGTTGAATCATGGTAAAATATTCATTTCATCTATGTCTCATTCATTGAGTATTTCATATATAATATTTGAAACATGAAAGTCAATCATTTCAAATATAGGCAAAGTTATTTCAGGGATTCTTTATTTTATAGAGGTTCTTTATTTTATTTATGTGTAATACTTAGTCCTCTATATTTTTGTTTTCTCTTTTAAATCTTTATCTTTTAAAAAGTAAAAAAGTTCATCTAGTTTTTCATTTTTTTAAAACGCTGACTTGTATAAAAAAATTTGTAATGGCACGGCCATGTTAGATTATAAAGAGTTTTTTTTTTTTATTAAAATAACAAAAATCCCAAATTAATAAAACTTGGTGTTCTTCCTTCCCTTTAAATTTATGGGCTTCAAACGCATAAATTGCATGCCCCTCCCCTTTCTGAACTTGAGCTTCACTAACAAAAAAAACGAGCCTCAATATAAAGCAATGATTTGTGAAAAGCTATATGATAATCTTTTTTTTTTTTTGTAACAAATCTCAACTCTTTCTTGACCTCTCTCTATCATGGCTTATTGTTGCTGACCAATCTTCAACCAAAACTATAGCAAATAAAAAACTCAATTCATCTTCATCTCCTTACTTCTTCATTTATTGAAACTTGAAGCGAATGTAAGAGGGGCAGACGATAAACAAATGAGATATTCAAATCCACCTTCACTTCGATGTAGGTTTTTTTTGTTATGTGTTTGGTTGGTTTGGCGTAGATCTAGTGAAAACTTCATATTATAAAATTGCTGAATATATAAGTGGTTTGGTCTTTATGATAAAAAAAAAAAAAAAGACTCTGTTTGATAAACATCATTTTGTTATAAATCTATAGTTTATTTTACGAGCTTATAACTTATTTTTCAGACGCTATTTCAAACAGCGTTTGAGCTTATAGTTTATAGTTTATTATTTTCTCTTCCACTTTTATCCTTATTATTTTATTTAAGTACCATTTTTACCTCTTGTATTTTATTACAAAAAAGATAAATGTATTAAAACATGGAATACGAAAGATCATCAAAAGAAAATAAAATGTTACGCTTTCATCAATGTTTTTGGCTTAAATATGTAAAAAGTCCATGTAATCTAGCGCATTTTTGGTTTTCGTCCCTGTAAAAAAATTTGTTCTAAAACAACTCTTGTATTTTCGTAACCTTTTGATATTGGCCCCTAACGTCAACTACCGTTAAAAAAAAAAAACATGTATGGCTAACAGAGGCTTAGGTGGCAGGTTCTGAGTTGGCAAAAATTGTTGTGATGGTATGAGGGATGATAAGTGATAGGAATAGAGGGACTGATACCAAAAACGAATATTTACATAGGGATGAAATCAAAAAAAGTAAACATCAAATTTTTTAATTTAAAAACCCATCTTTCCACCTTCTTGATCTCTCTATTCTTGCTTTCTTCTTCATATCTTCAATGCCCAACCATTCATACCTTGCGAAAACCGACTCCCTACAAACAATATCTTCGAATTCCATTTGTCAATCATCATCAATTGAGTTGCCTATTTTGCTACGCCCTGTTAATGATCGAACAACACAACTATGATACCACTGTTAGGAAAATATAATGTAGGAGCTAGTGCTGAAGTGTTTAGTAGTATGGGACAAGAGTACACACATTAGTGATCAACTCATTGTAGGAGGAGAGGATATGATATGGTGAAGCCTCTAATATTATTGGCATTGCATCTCAAAGGTTTGAATACAAATGCACCCATATAAGTCTATTTATATGTTCTTGTAGATGTTTCTAGAACTAGAATAATCTAGGCCTTTGATTGCCTTATATACACAAGATTATTATAGATGTTTCTAGGTTACACTTAATATAGACATTAATAGAACAATCTAGAAACATGTAGCAACTTTAAGCTATTCTAGTTTTTTCTAGTAGACATTATCATTTTTTAAACTAGAATATTCTAGAAATATGTATGGATTTCAACAAAAACTTAGTTTTAAAATTATATTAATTTTATTTAAGTAGTATAGTGGCTAAAAATTCCTTTTCATCTGCATGATTGCGTAGAAAAAGACAAACCAATCCATTTATGACTCTATCTTACACTGCAAACTGCATTATAGTGACTCCCATTCCCTCCAAGGGTTTCCAATATCGAGACCAACAAGCCAAATTGAATTGACTTGGTTAATGAAGATTGTATTCATTTCTCTCTGTATTCACTCCAATGGAGTTTTCTATTCTACATTGTGAATTTCTAGAATGCAAAAATACATTCATGATTTTCCTAAAAAATTATATTAGAGAGTTGCAAACCATCTAAACCCCAATGGTTTTGAATGAAAAACTAAGTTGAATGATGATGACGCAGAAAAAAAATATCAAAAATATGAAGAAGACTTGTTGATTCCTTGATTTATTCCACAATATGAAGGCATATATAGTTCATTTAATTAGTTTGGTTTCCAAATTTATTATTGAATCAAACAGAATTGTGCATTATTTCTTAGGCAACAAGAAGCTTGGGGTCAAGTATGTGAAGAAAGAAAATAACAAATTGGTTGGATATACTACTATATTCATATACAATTTTTCCAACTGCATCAAAAAACTTAATCTCCTTGTTCTCCAACTTCATATAGTAATTGATCAAAACTAATCATGTTTCTCTTCATACTTGGAGCATACAAGACCTCAAAAATGATAGATTCATGGCCATATTTTTTTTTTCACTTAGACTTAAAAATTTCTCGAGACAACGCTTCAATATTATTTGCAAATCTACCCGTTTTCTTCACAGTTTCATCAAGCTTCAAGAACCACTCTTAGTTCCCTATCATGTGATTGTAGCATCCTCTAGGTACCAAAAATTGGATTTGTCACTTTCCTATTTAGTAGTAGTCATGATCATTAGTTCATCATATCGAATTCATTATCACTTGCATAGGTAAATTGCAGCACAATCTTATCACCAAATTTTGAATCATTGTTTGTAAAGCATTCATCTACAAAATACCTAAAACTTTTACGGTTGTAGCATTATACATTCTTATTACTGAACTTCACTTTACCACACTTGTAAATTCCACCTCCTTTATTTCTAGTCCATTCAACATGATTCTTTGAAACTTTCTACATGTTCTTTCTTCCCCTATTCTTTACTTTTATTGTTCCTCTTGTGCACTTTTTGCTTGAAGAGATAGCTAAGTCACTTTGTATGAGCTTCTTTATTTGACTCTAAACTGAATATTGTAATATTTGTAGTGAATTGTTGATTTGAAGTTAATTTCAATTTGTAATTGTTCTTGAGTTTTCTGAAAATGATTGTACTAGTTTGTTGAAACACTTTGTTGTTTCACACTTGATTAATTGGAAGGAATGAAAATGGAGAGATTACTTGTTTAGTTAAAGATGAAAACACAAAAAAGTGATGAGAATCATTTTTTCATGATAGAAGAATCAGAATTTTATTTTATTCATTAATGATTACAATGGACAAGTCAACACTAACTAATTAACAAATGGTTTACTTGTCAAGTAAGTAACTTAATCCTCTAAAAAAAAAAAAGTAAGTAACTTAATAAACAGTTGATGGACAAGTCCTACACTAATATTTACTTGATTACAACTATATTTCAGCGAACTTATTTATATATCTGTTGCAAAAGTTAAGTTAAATCTTGTTGAATATTTATTGAAATATGTAAAAATATATTTGTAAAAATTATATGAAGCTAAATTCAAACGACCTCTACCAAGGTGCTTCTATTTATATCGGCGTAAATACAGGCACTAACGTGTCTATCTATCCACTTTTTTTGTTATAATTTGTTGTATATATAATTATTGTATAATATCTAATTTAATTTACTTCGTTTGTTTTTGTTTTACAATTAATATTTATGTTAATCATGACGTAGATTTAAATTAAATTTTAAAAAAAATGAGTTATTAATAGTAAATCTGTCCAAAAAAATCTCTGACCAAAAAGTAGTTATACGGTGGTTAAATCTTAAGCTTCCTTTATATAATGATATAGATTATAAAAAAAAAATAATAATAATAAATATGACTCATTTGGTTCATTTTATTGAATACTCTCCCTTTAAAAGAAGACCAAAGACAATTTTTTTTCTTTAAAAGAAGACCAAAGACAATTTTTTATAGAGACCGAGTCATATGACTGAATCATATTTATGGTTTTTCGACCGGTAACATGGTAATTCAGGGGTCGATTCACCAGTTTGATTTTTAAAACACAAATTTTTATGGTTGTTTTTCGTTAGAACTAATTGATTGATGTTAGGAACTCCGAATTTCACATAAGCACAACAAGAAAATTTATTAGTGATCAATTAACAATGTGTTTTAAAGTTTGGAGGGGAACTGAGAAAAGGTTTTTGGAGTAAATGAAGCAAGAAAGACACAGAAAAGGGAGAGTATTCTCCCATCTTTTATTCTTTGCTCAAAGTAAATATTATATATATTTATAATATTTCCCTCTCCTCTACAAATACTCTCACGAACAAGATGGGAGATTCATCTTTTTTCCTCCCCTTTCCTCTCTTCTTTAAAGTTCTTCCTCTTTTTTCCTCACAGCACCTAGTTTCACCATTTTTACATATAAAGAAAATACAACAAAATGGAAGTAACGTTTTGCCGCTTCTATTTACACAAATTTTGTTACCGATTCTTTCTATCATGTCCTCATAACTTTAGTTATTGTTACTTTTGCTGGATTTAGTTACTTGAGAAATTACATTAAAATTCACCTTAACCTATGCATCTATATTAATAGTATGGGATTCTATATCCAACGATTTAGTTAGTTCAGAAATGGTAAACATTTCTTTTTAATATTTTATTTTCATTGTATTTTTAACTGTGAAGCCCCGATACTTTAAAATAGATGACGTATCGTATCTCTTGCGTATCCTGCACTGATACATGTCTGATACTTCCCAATACGTATCATGAGAGTATCCGAAGATTAAATTTTATTTTTTAAAAAAATAATTATCTGATACTTCCCGATACGTATCATAAGAGTATCCAATAATTATCATGCACCGATACCTGCTCCAATATTTTTCAATTAATGTTAACTAAAATAACTTAACTCTTGAGTACTGATGTGTTCTTTTTTAGATATAGTGCTTCTTTTTTGGATTGATAAAGTATAGCACTAATGGATATAGTATAGCACTGATGGTGCTCTTTTTGGGATATATTGTGTATGTAATTGACTAATCATCACTCTCTTAACTGTCAATATTATTTATATTTGTGTTGATGTGCTACAAGCCTATGACTGGTTTCTTTTGTTTGTTAATATATTTGCATATTAAAAAAATGGTTATAATTATATTGTACATTTAATTATATAATTTTTTTTTATTAACGTATCCCAGCTGTATCGTATCTTAATTTTTGAAATTTTTCCATATCGACGTATCGGTGCAGTATCGTATCCGTATCATATCTCGTATCCGGGCTTCACACATTTTTATAAGAATGGTGAAAATTACTGTTTGCTTTCCCATATTATATTTTCTTGGAAAAATTCAATTTAGCTTTTCAAGGCACTAGCATTCAAGGCTAGAGAGGTAACTATCATTGAATCAGCACCTAGTTTTGATGCTGAAACTAATACTTGAAATAGTGAAGTTGTTCGTGTTGTCTTTTGTTGTTATTAAAGTTTGAATAATGCTAGCAACATTTATTTAACGTATATTTTCTAATGCTCATTTGTGAAACATACAGTGGACACATAGGTGTAGTGTCACAAAGTTCTCATTTTTATGCTTTTGGTTGTATTGAAATCTTTGTATCGTGTTACTTGGTAAGTAAATCTAATTGCACAGTAGAATTGTGACATAAAAACGGGTTTTATACAAAGGTCTGCAATTGCAATATAGGCTGCGATGTAATTGTGACATGATTGCAACTGTAACTATTGAAAACTATAACATCCCATTGAAAATAAAGTAATAGCTTTCTACAACCACCTTTTTTCTAAACCATTTTGAAAGTAACATAATAATTTTTCACAGCCATATTAGTCTACACAGTAGCGGATCAATAACCTTAGATTGGTGGTGAGTGCAATTTTTTTAATTCATTAATGATTATTATATTTTGTAAAAAAAAATTAGTATTAAAGTTATATTAATTTTATTTAAGTAGTATAGTGGTTAGAAAGTCACTTTAAAATGGTAAAAAGTGGTAAATTTGAGATTCAAATCTCATATATTCAATACTAAATTTTGATGTGCTGCCTCTAAAAATATATAGTTGGTGCACTGATTTAGTCATTTAGATGTTTAAAATGGTCATAATCTCTAAACAAAGGAAAAAGAATTGAAAACAAAATATAAAAACACAAAATGAGAAAAGTAAGAAAAACAAAAGTACTTTACAATATAGTTATAAATTATACGTGATAGAATTACACAGGCTGTGGAATATTGGTGTAGTGGTTGAGTCAATTGTTAAAAAGGTAGGTTTGATTCATGCTTTCTGCATTTTTCTCATTTAGGTGAAAAACAAAGCTTCTAGTACAAAACAAAATAAATACGAACGTGAAAAACAAGACTCTGGTACAAAACAAAATACTAACATTATTAATTAAAAAAACAAAAGTGGGAGAGATGGTCAAATGTTAATCAATCTTTAAAAATCAGTGGTAGAGTCAGCCTGTGTGTTGCGATCATTGTTGTCAAAATTCCTATTTAAATCTTAAAATTTAAGATTTTGTGACTTTCTTCCTTTCAACGACTCAAATCTATAGTAGAATCTTAAACTAGACAAAATCCATAGATTTTGATTGCGATTTCTTATAAACTAAGTCATTTATGACTATCTACCATTTATAACATATATTTAGTATTATTATTATTTTTTTGTAAAATTTTTGATTGCAATTTTACCATTTTTTATACCGATTCTACAAAACTAACTGAGTAAAATCTTTTGATTTTGGATGCGATTTTACGATCTTCGATTTTTCTCTTCTCTTTCGACCTAAAGCAAAATCTTGATTTCGACAACTGTTGCAATGTGACTCAAAAATGTGATTATGAGGAAGTGCAAAATTGTGACACGATTTGGCAGGCTGTGAGCATGGTGTTTTTCTGGAGGCAAATCGTGACAAGATTTTGAGCAATCGTGACACGATTTTTGGCATGCTTGACACGTTTTCAGGATAAGGTTCATCATACCTTGAGTCGTACGCATCATCTGTGTCACGATTTGGCCAATCGTGACACGGTTTTGACATCGATTTTTGGCATGTTTGACACGTTTCAGGATAAGGTTCATAGATGCATGTCTTTTGAACTTAAGAAAGACAAAAACATCACTAAGAACATCTTCGAGACTTGAGAAAATATGAGGAGAAATGTTTAGTTGTTGTCATCGTAATGTTAAAGGCAACAACTTGCAAATTGTAGCAAATGAGTATTTTGTGGTGAATTTACATGAATTATTTTGGAATAACACTGATGTTGGTGATCAAATAACACTATTAACATGGATTTCAAAATTGATGATAGATGATGTAGCATATTTACGTATATCAAAAGTAAGTATTTATATATCGTCTCCTCAGGGACTAGTGCGATATCATGGATTGTTCAACATCGATTACCATTTTAAGTTGAAAGAGTAATTTGTTTGTTTGTTTAAAACCTAAATATCTACGTTATAAAATTAAAACTTGAGATTGATAGGGCGTAAAGCTTGTTAGGATTAGAGTTCCTTAATCAAGCGTCACACGTAACCTAAAGATCATGCATGGATTCTAGCTTTCATTTGATATTACCACGTATCCCTTGTCAATATCATTCGTGTCCAAATAATATGTTGACTTCAATTGTATCGTTTAATCGTCGATGTCTCGCACCATTAAACGATCCAAGAGTCGTTCCTATCATTCAATCGATGATTTCTCAATCTCTTGAATGATAGAAAAGCA
>Ga0228711_1010660_pt1 | contig 12001 bp, 9 predicted proteins | sample MedpolnodulmetaG_2_FD_177996 | JGI IMG/M metagenome (GOLD analysis project Ga0228711, IMG submission 177996) | Root nodule microbial communities from Medicago polymorpha collected in Santa Monica, California, United States - brown nodules | ecosystem: Host-associated > Plants > Roots > Nodule...
TATAAGTTTTGTTTTGTTTTTTTTTTTTTTTTTAAATAAAAATGTTTGAACCAATGAAATTTATACCAGTTGAATCAATATCATTTTTTTTTTTAAAGTGGAACCAAATCAAACTTATCGATTTGGTTTGGTTGATCGGTTTGTTTGAAAATATAATTAATTTTTTTTGGTAAAAATACTAATTAGTTGAAGCAAAACATAGCGAGGTTTAAATCAATAATTTTTTTTAAGGGTATCCTCCACGCGCGTAACTGTAGAGACTAATCTCTCGAACCTTATGAGACTCGAATGGATGGCAAACTCTCCCTAAGAGTTTACTGTATACCCAAAGATGGATTCGAACTCAGGACCTTGGTTAAACTTAAAGAGGCTCATGTCAATTCATCTAAGTGCACTTACCTAGGCTAATATCTCTTTAGAATTAAGCGAAATTTTTTACCAAAATAAAATGCATATAAAATTAGAACACCCTAAGGTGTTGAAGCTATGGACACATATTTCGGCATTAATAAAATTCTCATAACTTTGGAATGCTACATTATATCCAAGTTGAAAGACAAGTTCATCTGAACATCTTTGAATTGAACCAGCTAAATCTAAAAGTTGAAGAACACGAGTACTATTGAAGCAATATACAAAATATGTTCTTCAAGGTGGAACATTTATTTGTGTTTATACAGTCAGGACTATATGTAAGGGGTTTAAAGCACCTTCTCAATCATGATCCAGCTACTAAGAAATTAAATACATATAGTACAACAATAGAAAAACTGAAATTAATATAACCAAACTATATGATCTTATAAGTAAAATGAATTTCAGATGAATGTAGCAAACTATATATTTTCATTCAGGTATTGATTTTGTTGTGAGGTGAACATGTTACATGGTATTATCACCAGTAATCTAGACAAGAGCAACTCCCATCTTTAAAATGATGAAACCGATTTCGGTCTCTAACTATAATTTCTCTATGATACGCCGCTGATATTAGCTTGGTAAATGCATGACAATCCCCACAAACTCGAAGGTTTTTAATAATTCTTATAGCTAAACTTGAAGGAGATGCTATAAGAGCAAATGCTATGGCTAATCTTTCACTATGGTAAGAAAGTACACCTTCCTTATCCTCTTCTTCTACATCGAACAGAACCTCTGATGTTCTTGCCTTGTGACCGTATTCTTCAAGTCTACTATTAATCTCCGCGATCTTCAAATATATTTCCTTTGAAAATGGATGAGTTCTGTCACCTGTAAGAAACTCATGCATTGCACCATTTATCTCCACTAAGCTAAAACCCGGCAACTTGTTAACACCGTGATGTTTCATCAGCTTCCTCACTCTCTTAACATCATTCACCCTACCAACACTAGCATACATATTCGACAAAAGCACATAATTTCCACTAGTTTCTGGTTCCAACTCTATTAACTTTGTGAGAGCAACTTCTCCAACACCTAAATTACCATGAATTCTTGCCGCACCAAGTAAAGACCTCCACAACACCGCATTTGGTTTCATCGGCATATCTGCTAACCACTCCTCTGCCTCCTTTAATCTCCCGGCTCGACCCAAAAGATCAATCAGACAACCATAATGCTCGAGTTTCGGTTCAACCCCATGAACCTCCTTCATCAATTTGAAAATCTCTAACCCTTCTTCCACTAATCCAACATGTGAACAAGCAAACATCGTAACCACAAAAGTTGCACTATCAGGAACTAAACCCTTAAACTTCATCTTTCTATAAAGTTCAAGTGCTTGATTCCCATAACCATGAACAGCAAAACCCCCAATCATTGCAGTATAACAAAACGAATCCTTATCATTCTCAGGCATTTTATCAAACACTTGACATGCTAGATTCAAACACCCACATTTCGAATACATATCAACCAATGCAGTTCCCACAAACCTATTCATCTTAATCTTATACCTTAACACAAAACAATGAACCCAAAAACCTTGACTAACAGCACCTAAATTAGAACAAGCACTAATCAACGCAACAATCGTAACTTCATTAGGCCTTATTTTCGCAACTTGCATATCACGAAACAAATACAACGCTTCTAACGAAAAATCAGCATCATCGAAACTATTCGAGTAACTATGATAACTCGCACTACGCGCGTAACCATTCAAAATAACATTCCACGTCGCCAAATCAGGTTCATTAATTCGATCAAAAATATATCTCGACACACGCATTTTCCCATATTTAGCATAGAAATTAAGCAATGAAGCTTGAACAAAATTATCAAAAGGTGGTTGAAGGAATTTCAAAACATGGGTATGAAGTAATGGGCCATAATGAAACCATGATTTGTTAGAACAACAAGCTTTGAAAAGTGAGGGAAAAGTGAAACTATTAGGTTGAAGATTTTTGTTAATGAGAATTTTATTATAAAGTGAGAATGCTAAATTGATATTATTTTGATTAGTTTGATTAATCAAAGATGAAATGAGTGTATTGTAGAGGAAAATTGTTGGGTTTGGGATATAATTAAAGATTTTGAAAGCATAGGGTAAGTTAAATTTGGAGGATATGTTAATTAGGTGACTAAGACAATATGTTTGAAATGATAGACCAGTTGTTATTATTTGGGTATGTACTTGTTTAAGGGTATTGAAATTGTTGCATTTTTGTTGTAATGTTTGGAGTGTTGGGTGGTTAAATATGTGGTTTTTGGGTTTCATGAAATCAAGAAAATTTGAGAGTTTGAAGAAGATTTACAGAACCAAATGGTAACAACACTGTCAGTACCCTGTGATTGTGTCTGGCGGCGAGAGGGATGGTGGTGGCTGCAGGACGGCTGTGCCTGGCGGTGGACGGCAGGTTTAAGGCGGCGGGTCAAGGAGCGGCTATGGGTGGTGAAAATGGTTGAGTCATGGGTCTCTCGATCTGAATGAGTTATGTTTTGAACACAAAATAATTGAGACATGGGATTGGATGAAAATTGAGGCAAAATTACCCAACTCTCCCACCTTAAAGTCATGTAATCTCCATATTGATATAAATAATTAAATTCGTCTCTGTCTTTGTAAGTCATTTTTAAGTTGATTTTTAATTTTATTAATAAAGTCAGAGACTAATTTGATAATAGTTTACAAAGATAGAGATCAATTTGGTGGTTTACTCATTTATTCAATTCATTAATCTCTAAATCTTTTTTAATATTTTCTTTTATATAAAATCTCAGTTTATTTACTAATATTTTCATCCAAGACAATGGGTTATCTAACACATTTTCAGAAGCAAACATTAAAGATTTTATCTATGAAGCCCGGATATGTGATATAGGTACATGTACGATATGATAAGGTATACAAATACTCGGAATTTTTAAAATTTAAGATACGATATTGGCTAAGATATGTTAACAAAATTTTTATATTAAAATTTATATGAATGTAATATACTTGAAGAAAACCATCATTGATTACTCTTTGTTATTATATTATTATAAAAATCACAATTTTTTAAAAAAATAATACATGATCAAAATAAAAAATATGTAAAGTTTTCTTATAAATTGAATTATATACATTTTCATTGAATTTTCAAAACATTGTCTCACTTTTTTACTCTTCATCTTTATAGGATACATATCTTTAAAGTTTATTATAAGTATCTTTGTGTATATGTGGGCTATCGTATAAGTTCCGATCATATCTGCGATAATATGTGGAGTATCAATATCTGATACGTAGCCAATACAGGTATGTCTCCATTTTGGAGTACCCGGACTTCATAGATTTTTATGTTGGGTTTTGCGCGATCTCAGACTTTATTCTCTATTCTATGTGGGACTTGAACTTTTCTCGATACAAACTCACTTTCATGCCTAGTGTGGGTCTTGCGTTCAATTCACACATTGTAGTCTTTAATCCGGCTTTGATACCAAGTTAAATGTGTTTGTATCTCATCACAAAGGTTTGCTTAAAGAGTGAGGATGCCCGAATACATGTATGCATTAAACAATCTAGAAATCTTTAACTCGACTTTGATACTAAATTAAATAGGCTTGAATCTCATTCCAAAAGTTAGTTTATAGGATGAAGATAATCTTACGCACACTACTAGAAAGAAAAAAAAAATATAGATGAAAATTAGTGACGAAAAAAAAATGAAATTCCTCACCAATCTTGTCCTCGCAAAATGTAGTGACATAATTAGACACATATTTCATGTTTTCCTTGCACTAATCAACGCAACAATCGTAACTTCATTAGCCCTTATTCGAGCAACTTGCATGTCATGAAACAAATACAACGTTTCTAAAGAAAAATCAGCATCATCGAAACTATTCGAATAACTATGATAACTCGAACTATACGCGTAAGCATTCAAAATTCATGCAACATCTTCGAATAGACTCGATCATGAACGCATGAATGTCAATGAGTTACTCATCAATACACATCATTTAATGATTTGACATTACACATCTTTAAATAAATCATCATTTTTTGTCAAAAAAAAAACTCATCTTTAAATAACACATCGTCAAATATTTTATCATTTACACATCGTTAAATAACACATCAATTACACATCGTCAAATAACACATCAATTACATTATTAAATAACACCAAAAACATAAAAACTCATATTTTGTTAAAAAATTCTAACTTTTTTGGGAAAGATTATTATAATATTCTACCCGTTCTTGAAAAATTTCATTAAATATATGAAGGTTAGAGATGAGTTGATTGAAAAGTATAGACTAATTTCATGGATGAAAAATTTTGATGGGACCAAAAACCTAAAAAATATTTTAAGGAGACTAAAATCAAATGTTGATATATTTAGATACCTATTTATTTATTTAACACTAAATTTTTTTAGTAGGATGGGTCGTGATTTTGTTTTAAAATACAAAACTTCTGCACTGAACTTTTCTAATGGTTCAGTTTGAGACAAACTATTAACATGTTGGTTCGGTTTAAACCGTACCGTAAAAAAAGTTCAGTTTCTTTCATGAACCGAACCACGAACAATCCTAATTTTGTTATATATGTTATATATGTGTGTATTAGATATTGAATCCCTGTTGCTGCGATTGTTCCTACAATGGTGCAAGCCTTTGATACCAATTATATAGGTTCTGAGCAGAATGGTAAAGATGTGCAATCTAATTCTCTCTCTTTGGCCAATTCTTTCAAAACTCTATAAAAGCCATTGAAAGAACCAGCTCAGTTTCACCAAACACAGGAGATAGATGCAAGATTGATTGAGATAATGACTCAACTGGAGGAGTATGTGGAGAATAATATTAAAAATGCTGACGTGAACTTCTCTCATTCTACTAAAGTGCATACTGCACTGTTTGTTTTTCTAAAGCTCAGAGAAGTGTGGACATTTTATAAAAGTTTTGGGGGGATTATACTAATGAGGAGCACGAATCTAGCTTTGTCTGTCCAACAACAACTAAAAACAAAGAAAAAGAAGCAGACAAATAGACAAGTTTCACCAAAAAACATAAGTAATGAACATATACAAACTCGTTCTAAAAAAAGTGTAATCAAAAGCAATCATAAATCTATATCATTGTCGTGTAGACGGTTCTTACTATTGTAGATCTATCTTAATGAGATATATTTGTTTCATTGATTGTATTGATCTTTGATCTTTTACTTTTGTAATGCTAGTAGCTAGATATGTTGTTTGGCAATTTGGTTTCTTTGGTTTAAAAGCAAAGTTCTAGCTAGATGGTTGAAGTTTTGCTTCTTGGGGATAGTCTTGGATTGATTTCTCAGGTGTAATCTCTTACTTTATAGGATTTAGGTCTTCTCCTGCCTTTTATTGTTTTATATGTCTGTAATACATTACTTAGATTTTGTTATGTAACTACTACCGCAACCAAAAATATAAATTTAAAGCTCATTTTTTTAATATGTTAAATGTATGATTGGACTAAATTGACTTCAGATCTTTGATTTAATTGATAAGGCACTAACTACCCAACTATGTTGCAATAAACTTTTGATGTTTTTCATTGAATATGGATATAATATATATTATATCCCCGTGAGTTTAACTCAGTTGATAGGGATATTGTATATTATATGTAAGGGTATTCAAACTCCAGACACCCCACTTATTCACATTTATAATGTGTGAGCTTTAAGCAATAAACTACTTAACCAAGTGTGTGTGTATATATATATATTAATAATTTGCAATTGCAAGAAGATTTTAGTATGAGAATAATGAAAACTTTTTAATCCATATGATAATGGCATTTTTTTACCAACAATGATAATGGTTTTATCACTTTAACAATCCCTTTATTAACGTTTAGAACATGAATAAATGCCACATGGTATGTTGAAAAGTTGAAACTTCAAGTAGTATTCTGCCATCCAAGATGCAAGACCCCTGAATAGTTCAATCAAGGTTGCTTGATTTAAATTATATTCCTTCAAGAAAGAAATTTCCCTCAATAAAACTCATTTGGACTTCGTCATCTTCGAGGCATAAATTAAACTCTCATGTCTCAATCTCCAACCACCCATCACGTCTCACACTAGGACGTTGCAATCCTACTAAACAAACAAATGAAGTATAAGTGTTAGTATCAATAGCTTGTTCAAAAAAGTGTTAGTATCAATGACTAACATTTACATAAGAAATAAAATCATTCAAGACCATAAAAACATTGAGTGCGAACCATTGATTCACGGATTTAATATTCATCATCAAGGTGATAAAAGAAAATAAAAAAAGTTAGACAAGTTAATAAAGATTTGAGTGGTTATAGGTTATAAAATAAATAGAAAAGTTGAGAAAAAACCTGGAATCAGAGGCAATAGGTAGTACAATAGCAAACATAAAACTCTTTTTTCCACTCTTTCTATGCAATTGAATCCTCTTCATTTCAACATATTCAAGACTTATTTATTAGTATTCACATTTCAAAATCCAACAATTAATTCAGAAATTGGAAATACAAAGAATAATACCGTATGAGTATTGTCGATCATGATAGGGCGATCAGATAGGGCGAGATAGAGAGCCTTTTTGGTCGGAGCGTTGGCAATGGAAGGATGAGAGTGTGGGATGATGAAGTCGAGGAATTGGGGATCGAGAAAGTGATTCCAGACGGTGTCGGAATCGGCAGCAGAACGGAAAGCTTTGGAAACGACGGAGAGCCTGCCGACGTCATCTGGAGTCATACGAGAGAGTATGGCGGCGATGCACTCTTCCGGCAACTCTTCAAATGCTCCCATTTTGAGGCGTGCCGAACACAAAATGAAAACCCTAATTTCTGAGGCTGATAAGAAAAGAGAATAAGAGTTTATAATATAACTAGACTCTAGCACGTGCGATGCACGAGTTTTATAAAATTTCTTATATGAGCAAAAAATCGGCTGTGTTTTTACTTGCAAGATATATTTAGTACTATGCTATGACACAGCTGTAAAAATTACACCAATTTAAATTATTAACTTTATTTTATTACCAAATAAAATCATCAGGTTGTGTTCTTGAATTCCTTCTCAGCCTTCATATCTGATTACATTCATGTTAAAAGAAGAACTAAAATAAGCAAATTAAAAATAGTACAAAACAGGTTTCAAAAGTCAAAGTGAGAAAACTAATGTTATAATCTAGTGTATGTTGTGAATATATCAAGTAGTGGATGTCCATCTTTTAACCTTCCACATACTTATAACTCCCACTAGTAAGTGGATTGTAAAGTGCATATTCATTCACCTATTTGTGTCCTATAAATAGGACCTATAATGCAATGTAAAGATACACTTGAGAAGTAATACAACATGCTCTTTGTTCTCTCTTTATCCCTTTCTCTCTACTCTTCTATGGTGTACAATATCTTGCAATATTTTTGATTAATTTCATAACACGTTATCAGCACGAAGCTCTAACAATATGAGATTGAGTACAGTAAAGATTATGATATAGTCATAAACAAGAGAAGAAGATTAATCACAACTGTTACAATGAAAAGTGTTGAAGAAAAGAAGCAATTTGAACATTTGATGGTTCTAGAAAATGGTTCAGGTTTGCTAATGGTTCATTACATCTCTATGTTTTTAATTTCTTATTTTGCTTCGAATTTGTTTGTGTGAATTTTCTGAAGTGAATTATCTACAACTTTTCAATTTCGCATTGTATAGACTATGATAATTAGGCAAGAGATAGTTTTAATTTCACACTCATGGAGATTAAAAATATAGAACATGCTTCATGTCTATTATTATTTTTATTTTATTTTGCACATGAATTTTGTTGAAAAAGTTCTTTAACTTATAATTATATTATCTTTTTTTCTTTATCTTTGTTAAATTTTAAAAGAATTCAACGATGAATCATCCTTGAAGGATAGTTCAAACAATAAAGATATTTTATGATATAGTTCTCGAAGAACTAATTTTCCTTTTAATATTAAAGTGTCCCTGAAGGATTGCGTAAAAGAATTATTTTTGATCATTATGAAGATCATGTGTAATATAATTCTTGAATAAATAAATATATATTATCATTAGTTATGAAGGCTTGAGATATATATATAGTTCTTGAAGAACTAAATATTTAACATCAGGCATCCTCGAAGGATAGAAAAAATCATGATCTACCTTGGCGTTGATAGATTTATGGTTGAAAATAAAATCTATTTTATCTTTGTATTTTTTTTTTAAAATAAAAAGGATTGAAGAGTTATACAATGTGAATGTAATGTAGTAAATTTAATATTAAATTGTCCTGTATTGGAAAACAGTGAATTCTTTTGCTCATTGTTCATAGAGGTTTGTGGAGTTCTTGACCACAATTCAAATATACAAGATCTATTTGATCTTAGCATAAGTTCTATCAAAAGAACTAAAAATATATATATTTATACCTCTTGAATGTGCTTCTGAAGTAGCAAAATTGAGAAAATAATATCAAGAAATTTTTAAAAGATAAATCACATTTGTTATTGAACATAAGAGTAGTCATTGATTGAAATGATGAAGTCCTGATAAATTAAACCTTATTTTTAAATTAAACCATCCATACTATTCACAATTGAGTTACATAAAATGACATATTTAATATTAGAAATTAAAGAAGTGAGTTGAGAAAAATAATATAACATGAAATCGTGATACTTCTTATCCATTTAGCTTTGATAATATAAGTGGTACAATCTAAGGAAAATGGTGAAAGAAATTAATTTAGATAAAAGGTGTTCATCATATTATCGACTAGACATGGAGTAAAATAGAGTTTATGGTTTTATTTTGGCCAAATACCTCCCTAGGTCCTTTAAGTTTTACGTTTGTTTCAGATAGGTCCTTTAAGTTTCTAAGGTTTCAGATAGATCCTTTAAGTTTCGAGTTTGTTTCGGATAAGTCCTTTAAGTTTCTAAGATTTCAGATAGGTCCTTTAAGTTTCGAGTTTGTTTCAGATAGGTCCTTTCTATCAACCTCCGTTAAGCCAAAGTTGATATGTCCGTTAAGCGAAACTCAAAACTTAAAGGACCTATCTCAAACCTTAGAAACTTAAATGACATATCCGAAACAAACTCAAAACTTAAAGGACCTATCTGAAACCTTAGAAACTTAAAGGACTTATCTAAAACAAACATGAAACTTAAAGGATCTAGGGAGGTATTTGGCCTTTTATTTTACATACTTCATGGAAAGGAATAGACACATTCATTCATCTGGATTTCATGGAGGCCCTTGATTCCCTTCACTTTTGCTACTTATGTCACCATTGTAACCTTCCCAATTTTTCAAATATCCCCAACCTATTTTATTATTTTCTCCTCCTCCTCTTGCATCAAGTCCACTTCCTTTGTCTTTTCCACCTTCGATTTGTTCACCTCCACCTTGTGCACCTCCTTCACCGCCGTTTCCTCCTGAGCCTGATCCACCTTTTGATCCTCCTTTACCACCCTTTCCTTTTACTGCATAGACTGGCCAGGTCCAAGCTCCACGTTTCCATGAAGCTTTTAATTTGAATTCTTCTATTTCATCAACTGCAAATTAACAAACACTTTGTATTAAATTTCTTCAAAAAAAAAACTTTGTATTAAATATAATAAAAGAAGGAAAAAAATGCGTGTTTATTTATGTTTATATACATTGTTTCTCGTCTTTGGATGGCTCCGTTGCCACAACAGAGATAAAAACTAGTGCACAAATAAAGGAGAATGAGATAATAGACTTTGTTTTCATCCTTGATCAACTAAGATTATATTGTAGTTAGATATGAATACAACCATCAACTATTTATAGTGATTATCATACATGATACATAATGAATTAAAAGATCTTGATTAAATTATATATATTCGATGAAAAAGATAATATAATATAATTTGTCTTATTATGAGGATATTAAGTCATCAACACCTATTGATCCAGTTAAGGGTTAAATTGCAACAAATAATTAACTCTTGATTATATTAGGGAGATTACAACTTATAGTTCTATATTCGTTTGTGTTGGTGTAAGAGGGTAATGTTTTTATTTTTACGATCAGAAATGTATCATAACTATTTATTTATAATATAAATAATTTCTTTATTATACTTATGTCAAAGTTATAAAGCCCCTAAAATAGTTAGTTCTTTTATTGGAGCGCTAAGTATGACTTAATCATGAGAAGAGCATTATTTTTAAAGTATTTACAGTCAAGTTTTAGTGTGATGTGGAATAACAGTAGTGCATAAACACTAATATGGATGTGAGATATCAAAGTCATGGACAATGGCAGATCCAAACCTACGGTAATGGCATTATATGAAAAGCCACATCTAAAAGAAGAGAATCTTATACCTCAAATTATAAATTTGATCTGATGGACAAAGAAAGCAAATACCCTGCATGTAAGGATCGATTGGCAAATTTCAACCTTGATATGATAAAGAACATTAGAGCATAAGTTACCACCAATTTAACATTCAATTCATTTAGTCTTTTAATTTTAATGCACAAGAATTTTAGTAGATATTATTTTTTTCTATTAAAAATGACTTAATTTTACAAAGGACATATGATATTAACGCACAGTGAGATCAATTATCTCATTCATGCATATATCCAATTATCCCACTAACAAAATATTTTATATATTTTATAGATCATAATGTGCCTCTAATTTGAAGAGAAAGATGGATGAGAAACAAACCAATGAAATAAAAAATTTATCCTCAAATAGTAACTCTCTAAGAACAAATATTTGGAGATGTGTAGAAATGAAAAATAATGGATGAAGATTGGGAGAAACAAACCAACTATATTGAGGGTCAGTCGTCTTTTGAAAGTTTTCTTCAAAAAATAGATTTATTCCTACAAATCTATGGGTTCCAATATGGGAACCATGAAGATTGAGGTCCAATCGTCATGAATTCTGCTCTTTACCCAAACTGCTTCGCTCATTTCCAAAGTAAATGTCCAAAATGCGCTACGTGACTTAAGTCACACTAGTGTATTTTTTACATGAGTTAAGTCACGCAGCGTGACCTAACTCACGCACGTTATAGCCCAGCGTGAGTTAACTCGCGCTAGTTGGCCGGTGGTTACAGCTCAAGAACACACGTTTTTTGGACAGTGGTCAATGCATTTTACACGTTTTTTTTAAAGTTTTTTCACGTTTTTTGACCTCATTAAGTGCTATGCTACCTTAAACCACCTATAAAACCACCTATAAATAACCTCACAAACTTCGTCTTTTCTTCACATTATCTCCTCCCACTCTCTCCCCCTTTTTCTCTTCTTCTTTTTTGCTTCTATAGTCTCTAGGCTCTTTATACCCCTTTAGGTATATACCAGTGGCTTTTGGGGAAAGTAGTGGTCCGCCGGGTTGGGGAAAAGGGCATCATCCCTTGAGGTAAAATTAGGTTTCCTTCCTTTTACTCCCAAAATCTTTTTACCGTGGGTAAAAAGAATCATCATGGGGGTATAAAAGGAACCAAATTTAAATTTACCTCAAGGGATCTTGATGTCTTTTTCCCCAACAGGACGGATCACTATTT
>Ga0228711_1010662_pt1 | contig 12000 bp, 4 predicted proteins | sample MedpolnodulmetaG_2_FD_177996 | JGI IMG/M metagenome (GOLD analysis project Ga0228711, IMG submission 177996) | Root nodule microbial communities from Medicago polymorpha collected in Santa Monica, California, United States - brown nodules | ecosystem: Host-associated > Plants > Roots > Nodule...
ATATTAAGATGGAGAAGGTGATGAGGCTAGCTACAGAAAAGGGTGTTGTGATTTTCACCAAGAGCTCTTGTTGTTTGTGCTATGCAGTGAACATTTTGTTTCAAGAAATTGGAGTGTTCCCAGTGGTTCATGAAATTGACAAAGATCCTGAAGGGAAAGAAATGGAGAAAGCTATAACAAAGTTGGGTTGTAATGCACCTGTCCCTGCAGTATTCATTGGAGGAAGGCTTGTGGGGTCCACCAATGAAGTAATGTCCCTCCATCTAAGTGGTTCACTCGTTCCACTACTTAGGCCATACCGAATTTAGATTAATATGATGATCAGTTTGATTATTAGGAACACATGCAAAATACACGTCCCAGCAGCAGCTACCTTTATTGGAAGAATAAAGTACTAGTATTAGACAATAACTAGTACTGTTATAGTCTTAAGTAAGATAAGTATTCATTAATAAGAGTCTATCCAATGATGTGTGATTAAGTTTCTATTATTTGTTAGCTATGATGTAATCTGATAAATATTATTCTTAATGAAGTCTTATTTATATACTTCCATTGGTGTATGTCCAAAGCCTAGACTATATGATCAACATTGCTATGTTCTTATCAAATAGAGTTAATTCAATTTAGTCGTTCAAATTGTAGGTCATTATAAAATTTTATTTTTCAGAATTATTAATATTATTTAAAGGTTTCTAAAATTATAAATCTTTTACCATATCAATTATTTTGATCAATGATTAAAGCGATCTTGAAATAACTACAACATTCTTTACTTTAGGTTAATTATAGTACTAAACTAGTCCACGGCTCAATGCGACCTAAAGTAATGTGATTTCTGCCCAGTGCTCTTCATAAAAGAAATCGCATTCGTGGCCAGAGCTCTTCATAAAAGAAATCGCTATGATTTTTTGTTGGAAGATGAGTAGATATGACCTAAAGTAAATGTGACCTAGTTCAACTTTAGACAACGAATTTTTAGTTGTGGACTAGTTCAATGCGACCTAAAGTCAAAAATATCGTAGTGAGACATAAATTTTTGGCAAAATTGCATTAAACTAAAACAACGACACTCTTGTACTTGTTATTTCTTTATTTATGGCACACCTTGAATTGGGAATTTATTAAAATACATGTTGTTGGTTTTTTACACACACAAAAAAAACACCTCGTCCTAACGATTAAAGGACCAGATTCTCGAGGTCCACAACCTAGGTCCTACTGCTAGTGGTTGAGGTCCTATCTAAATCTTATGGTTTGCGTCCGATGATCGACAACTTTGTTCTCGGTAGCCGAAGATTATATGAGCGGTAGAAAGGGCTTGCATGGTCCTGTCGACATAAGTATTCTTAGCCAAATTAAGGCATGACACCCTTGATGTCTAAGGGGCTGAGTAGTAGTAGTAGTAGTAGGGTACAAGGGTGTCCCCACTCTCGTCCCGGGTTTTTGAAACAAACAGATCAACAACATAGTAGGATAGACAACCCGAGTCTCGTCTTTCGGCAATCTAGATTTTTAGGAGCATTGATAGATTTTGCTAGCTTTTCCTAAATATAAGAATTATAATTGATTTTAAAAAGGTTCATTTACAAAGTCAGACAGGAGGTAAGACTACTAAAGTTTAAACCTTAGGCCTCGCAACATAAAATTATTAGATTTTACAAACGAAAAAGCCACATATGTAGAGAAAAATATCATATCATATATATTATAAAACTTTTAGGTCTTTTGAACAAAAAATATGTATCTAATATAATATACTGTTTAATTATGAACAATCAGTCAATCACCTAATATTTGAAAGAAAGAAAAAATTCAAGAGGATCTTGAGAATAGAATCTTAACGTCGATATGTAAACATGTTCTAAGCACTTATAAGCCGGCATTAACTTTTACATCTTTTTGCATTGTCCGTAGATTGTAAAGTTAAAAGGAAACTTTCTCTTTTTCTCTTATGCATTGTTGAGATTCTTCAACTTTATACTTGAAAAGAAAGATATTATATTCCATACTTTTTAGAGCAACTTCAACCATGAGTTCTTCATGAATTGTTAAGATTAAGAACCAATGTTGTTTATATAAGAAAATATTAAGAATAATCACCAAAACGGCTTATGATGAATTTTAAGAGTATAACTGTGATAATATATATAGATTCAAGTTATCTACAATATATGAGAGGTACGCCTGAACAATGTCCCTCTTAAGATTATGGAGATAACAGACGGTGAGAAAGTAAGTATGAGAAAGAATAAGAGGAGAGGATGATTACCTTCATCGTTGTCTAGAATTTCTCCATGATTAAATAGGCAAACAACTAACACTCTTTGAATTAAGCGTGTTCCGGTGTCAGATATGTGTCTTGTTCGACACTTGTTCGACACCAACACATATAATTACACTGAATTATGTGATTTTCACTAAGTCCAATTAAGATTATTAGGCATAACACAATCCAGTTACAATTTATTTAGTTCATATACCTTTTTAAAAATCTTCATTTGAACTTAAAGGAAAATATAAATGTCAAGGAAATGCAAGCCACAAACAATGAAAAATGAATCAACTCAGCTCTCATTTGTTTTTGCTTGCATCTCTAAATGCTTTTCCAACAATATGGGAAATAGCTGTCAACATATATTAAAAGCATAGCTATATATTTTTTCAGGAATTCAACTTAAAGTCAGTTCAGAGAACTAAAGTGGTCACTGGTCAATTAATGAATTATATATGTACAAAGTCAGAGTGTTTAGGGACACAAGTGTGAGTTGAAGGTAAAAGCATATCTTGCAGATTTGCAAATGGACAATATGGAGTATATATCAATTGGGATATTTTTGTTTTGGAAGCTGATATAGTGGACAAGAAAATTTTATTCGCTAGTCATGCTCAGAATATTAATTTTTAGTGATAAATAATGTAGTTTGACAAGAATCACAGTAAACAGAATAACTGAAGGATTTGAAGGACCTTACAGTTAAAGTGTATTTCTGCCTAAGTTGGTCTGTACAATTTTTCGATACACACTGGTGGCAGAGCCACAGTGGAGGCCCATAGAGGCCATAGCCCCCCTTAAAATTGTAATTTTGTTTGACAATATATCATGCATATAACAATCTGTTGTTTTATCCAGGTGATATCTCCTGATTTTTTTCAGATAATAATAATAGGTGATATACAATTCTATCTAGGTGTTTCCTTAAAAAAAATAAAAATATATTCTATCTAGGTGTTACTATATTCTCTCTGGAATTATATTTTTCAATTTGAAAACATGCCACATAATTCATTAATATATATTTCTCTTTTCGACATAAACAATAAAAACGAATTTATCTCGTTTGTCAAAACAATAAAAGTGATACCATAGACTTTTTCTTAATCCTTCCGTGTGCAATTGCGGAAATTAATTGGTTGAATCTTGTGAGATTCAAATGGTTGATAAGTTTTTCGAGTTTTAACGTTGTTGCATGTTCAAAGTCAAGTTTATATCTGAGATTTTGATTAAGCTAGAAAGACTTGTTTTGATTTGGAGCTAGAAAAGACTTCTGTTATCTCATATAAACATTTCTAAATAATTTCATTTTTTGTTTGCAAAGTAATTTTTTTCAGTCTTGGTCCCTCAAAAGTCAAAATCCTGGTGTCGCCCCTGATAAACACTTTTGTTTGGATTGATGGAACATAACGAAGCGGAGTGGAATGGAACGGAACGGAATGGAATGGAATAGATAATCCATTCCACTGTTTGGATATCTTATGATGTAGCGGAATAGATTTTCCATTCCATTGTTTGGAAAGTTGACGGAATGGAATAAATTATAACTTTTTTATTCCATTTCTACCCTTGGTTAGAATATTTATTTATTTTTTCTATTAATTTTTTTCCTTCTAATATATTATATTTAAAATGTATATCTAATATCCCTGCAATATTTTATCATCTAAGTTGTCCTTGTTAAACATATCAATATTTACCGAACTATATATTAAAATGAATTTCATAATATGAATATAATTTAGAAAAGAAACATTTTTATTTATTTTTTGAATGAAAGAATGAAAATTATTTTCGAGATAAATTCTATACCTTTTCAATAAGTAGAACTAAAAAATAATAATAGATTTCTCTAAATCAAAAGCTTCTTTTTAGTATTATAATGGAAGCAATATAAACATGATTTAATATATTTTAATCAACGTCAGTGTTCGATTTTGTTTTTTTTGAATTGTTAGTGTTCCTAGTGAAAGCAAATAAAAAAATAGCCACGCTTCAGGTATGTTGAAGAGTCGAAGAAGAACAGAGTTGTATAGCTGGGAGAAGAAGAAATGTAATGAAGATGAGGTTGTATTTGTAATTTAATCATTGGACAAATAAAGTAATTAGTGGTTCCATTCCATTCCACCTAAATTGGAGGGTAACCAAAATGTAAGTAAGTAATGGAATATGATGAAATGGATACCATTGGATTCCATTTCAGGTGGCATTTAGTATGGGAATGGGAAAGTTGTTTTCCATCGTGGAAAAGCTAATTTTGACCATTAGATAAAGTAGAGAACATACTTTTATCATAGAGACTCAACATCAGATTTTTTTCCACATTGACCCATCACGTGCAGGTTGCAGCTGTCCCAACTCTTTCTTTCTCTTGGTCTCATTCCTGTGTCTACAGTTCTTTCTCAAAAGCTTCATGAACCTTTCAAAGACAAAACAAGCCAAGAATAGCTTCTCTTCCCCCAACAAACCAAGTGTTTTTGTGTTGTGTTTTGTCTTTCCTCCACCATCGGATTACCTTTCTGCGTTTTTGTTGACAAAAAAATTTATGCTGATCTGTTCTTTTTGACAATAATGAAGTGTTTGTGTTTTGAAGATAGGACAAATAATTACAATCATATTATTTGGATAAAATTTTACATCAAGTTGAACAATACCAAATTTTAGGTTATTATTAAATTTCTCACCACAAAAATTCTTCAATGGATAAACACCATTCAACATATATAGATATGATTCTTGATGTCTTAGGAGCAAAAATTAATCGTTGGTAATGGTGGGGCGGTGGGTGTATATTAACTATCACAACAAAAATAAAGAGATTGCGTAGTAATAAAGTTGAAGAAATTCCAGAATTTTTTTTAGAAGATGAAATAATTAATTTTCTCTCTCCTGGAGAAGATTCTGAGTTGGAGCAGCAGCCTGCAGCCTGTATGTTGCTGAGTGGAGAGTGTGGGTAAAAAATTTGGTGTTGAGTGTCTATGGTAAAAGTATGTTCTCTATTTTATCTAATGATTAAAATTAACTTTCCCATGGTAGGAAACAACTTCTCTTTCCCATACTAAACCTCACCTCCATTCAATTCCATCCTTTTAATGACAATCCAAACAATGGAACATTAGTTCATTCCATTCCATCCCATACCACCAATCCAAACATATTTTATAACATCATAGTACTCTCTATCATGGAAGTTTAATAGTACTACTTTTCCAAATGATCAACACCTTGCTAGATGTTACAATTGCCTATTTAGAAAGAATGTAAATCAAACCTAAACTTGCATCACCCAACAATATATTTTCTGCAGTACGAACCGAAGTTAGATGAAATATGCAAAATAACTTATATGAATTAATTCAAATAGAGAATAGAAGCATAGTATTTATTTAGAGAGAAATCTCACGGACAAACAATTGAAAAACTAGATGAATATCATGATGAAGGAATAATTTTAAAGGGGGCGCATTGTTTTAAGTTTCATTTGCCCTCACCAATAACTACAAACTAGAAGCTATAACCTATAGGTAAATAGATCCCATTCAACATAATTTGTTAAGTGCATTGCACATTTTGATCCATAAGAATTTATAAAATAAGGTTTAAATACGGTTAAAGTACACAGTTCAGTCCCTAGACTTAACTCGGTTAATAGAGACATTCGACTAAATATGTAGGGTCGGAGTTCGAACTTGAACACCTACTTATCAGTACTTATTCACTTTAAAAGGTGAATTTAAAGCAATAGATTAGTTGACAAAAGAAAAAACATACCCATTGTCATAAATGATACTAAGACCATTTTCAATGAACCTCCTCAATTTAGATTATTTCTTAATTATTTGATGTCAAAACCTAATAAGCACTGAATTCTTCCAACTCAACACCTAAAAGAATTGCTAAATCAGTCTCACCTATAACTATATATCATAAATTTCAATAAAACTCGATTATTTTAAAACAGCTTATTAAATTTTGTACACAATAAAAGACAAAAATATAACCAAAAGGAGTGAATAGGCAATTACCTCCTGAAATTGCAAGTTTCGTCAATTGCCCCTCTGACATTAACAAAACTTCAATTACCCCCCTGAAATTGCACAACGTTAATCAATTTACCCCCTCCGTCAAATTTTTCTGTTAGTCAACATGACGTTTTGCAAATACTCCTTGAAGTTTTGCACTTATGTGCAAAAATGCCCCCCGAACTTGAAAATTTAATTTTTTTTTCTTATTCTTGACCCAAAAAATATTAAAGACAAATAATGAATAGTTAACTTTAATATATTTGTTATTTCGTCTTGGAAAAACATTATAATATTTGATAAATTCAAAATTGAAGTTATTTTGCTATGTGTGTAGGTAATGGCGGAGGTGGTGGGTACTTTTATATTGATGTTTTGTGCACGAGGAATCATTGCAAGCGCACAACATGGTGCAGTTGGCCTTTTGGAATATGCAACAATCGGTCAATTTCCATGGTCCAAGGTAGTTATATAAACCAACAACATAGTCTTTGTTAAAATTGTGATGATGTAATTGATTAAATTATTGAGTTTAATTTGTGTGTTGTGAAAAGTTTTACACTATAGTAAATCACTATCAATTAAATGAAAAGATTTAAGGTGGTTATAAATGAAGTTAAACATACCATTCTATTTTTTGTTAAACAGGTTCTAATTTACATAATAGCATAAACAATTGGTTATGATGACTCAGCCACTTCAAGGGTGTAACTGTACCTTCTGGGTGGAGGTTATTGCAACATTCATCATCATGTTTTTGGTTACGGTTTTGACATTTGAACCTCAATCAGTAAGTACTAATAAAGAAAGAAAGTTACATGTTTATATATAACAATGGTGCCTATTCTATGATAATTCAGAGAATGCGTCTTAAATAACTTAAATGTTAAAATTAACTGTTAATTGTTTGCCTTTAATATTTTTTGATTCAAGGATAAGAAAAAATATATAAATTTTCAAGTTCGGAGGGCATTTTGCACATAAGTGCAAAACATCGGGGGGGGGGGGACGTCATGTTGACTAACATAAAATTTTGACTGAGGTGACTGAGGGAGTAAATTGATTAACGTTGTGCAATTTCAGGGGGTAATTGAAGTTTTGTTAGACGAAACTTGCAATTTCAGGAATAATTGCCTGTTCACCCTTAAGAGAGGAAACAGTATGTATGCAAATTAAGGAGGAATGCCCAATTTCGGAAACAAAACAATTCATCTCACATTTCAGACACAGAATGTCTTATTTTTAGCATTATTTATCAGTGGTTCTGTTCCATTTCAAACCCAATTTCAATTTCAATTCCAAGTCAAAAACCTTTCTGAAAGGCGACCATGAAACTGCTATGTTTCAACAGGTACCAATAATCCTTTCTCTTTACTTCAATATGCCCACGTTTTTCTTAAATTGTATAACAGTATTGGTGCTGCTAGAGTTAGAAATGTTTGCGGCATCTTCAGAAATTTCTGTCAACATGTAATTCAATAGAACTTTACATGCTTTAGCAATCTACCAAGGATCTAATTCTGAGAAAACATTTAAAATGCTACAAAGTACTAAATACATCTTCAATTGGCATGGTAGTATCTTTAAGGGAAGATTATGTAAATTTTTCAAGATTATACTCTACATTTAACATCATCTCTTTTCAATATTTTCCTTCTACATACTTTTTTACTTTTTCAAATGATATTACGTAATTTTCAAATTGAAATCCATCATCCATGTCACCCTAGCAGTAAACCAAATGAAATACCATCTAAGTCTAAACAAATAGAAACTACCGGAAGCCATAACATTGATTTATGAGCAGACAGAAAATATAGGCAGTAAGATAAGAGAGACTTCAGTCGATAGCAACGAAATTATGTGGAGATTCACTTTGTCTAGCCTTTAATCCTCACCTCTTGGACTAACTTTTGAGGTTTTAAAGTCTAAATTTTAAGATGGTATCAAAGTCTATTTTATTCAACACTGAGTTCACAAACGACTTTCGATACATTTTATTAACGGGAACTCTTGGAGAAAACAAATTAGAACTGTATGATAACACTATTATACGTAATAAGTGATGTAACATTAGTGTTTTTTGCAGCATTCATAGAAATGGTGAAGTGGTAAAGACCATCAACCAGCTCACCCTTGCCAATCATCCTCAATTTTGGTGTATCCTGGATGTAGAAAAAGTTGGTTATAAATTTATTTTCCAAAGTGAATGTCTGAACAAAGCACTTATTGAAGTCAGAAATGTGCAGAACAGTATGTAACAAAAAATTGATAGCTAACCATACCTTATGAATAGCAGAAACACATAATTGAAATTGGTTAGGAAAGGACACAAACTTGCGGTTTAGCAAATTACGAGAAATGAAAACATATAAAGCACATGCAACATGGGTGGCATGCTACACCTGAATTTGTGATTCAAGTACTAGAGCTGCTAAAAAAGGAACAATATGTGATGATAGAATCATACCAGCAGAAATAGACTGATCATTAGGATCCCCACTTGGTTGTTTTCTGAATTCAGCGCAAGTTTAACAAATTGCACAAGTTCTTATAGAATAACTAATGATTTCTTCTAGGAATTTCATTTTATTAGTATATTATTATGTTTATATCTTACTGAATGAACTTAACTTTTTCAATCATATCCCTAACACCTCAAATGAAAGTGTAAAAATTCTTTTTCATAGTAAATGGCATGAAACCCCATTTTAGTTTTTCTAGTTTGCCAAAGGTGGAGCAATGGGGTTCATGCAAATCCTAGCCCACCTACTACCTAATCTAATAGAAGAAAAAAATTAAAAATACAAAACCATAAAATTAGTTGTATGAGTTGGCATGAGTAGCATGCTACCTCTAAATATTCTTTTGGGGTTACAAGTAGAAAATTACCTTTAATCACTTAATCAGCCAAAGCTTTTGAAATTATATCGAGTTCCGCAAGGACTGCCTTGATATTGATTCTTTCTCTTGGAGACTCCACTGAACAAGATAATCCAATGTTAAATAAAGAAGATAAGCACCTCTCAACATTGGGATGCAAATCACTTGCAATCTCTGTTGTAACTGCAAGATGGTCATTTTCCTCTGAGAAGAGAGTTGCATCAACAATCTCCAAAATGTTATTTGGAAATGCAATTTTCACATAGTTGTGGAGGTTGTGTCCATCTTTAAACATTTCATCGGCTGGTCTTCTCCCAGTGAACATCTCCAGAAGAAGAATCCCAAAGCTGTACATGTCGCCTTCTGTTGACAATTGAGAATCCATTCCATACTCTGAAATATGCATATTTCAAACTAATCATTTCTAATTCAAAACTCATCATTTATGTATAACATTCACAAAATAAGTTTTAAACTATATATACCTGGAGGAGTATAACCTATAGTCCCCTTTATTCCCATTGAGCTGGTTTGATTATTGGAGTTGCCATCAATTGTTGAAACAAGTCTAGCTAAGCCAAAATCACTCACATGAGCAACCATGTCATCGTCAAGAAGGACATTGCTTGGTTTTAAATCACAATGAACAATAGGCTTCTCACAATCATAGTGAAGATACTGCAATGCCGAAGCAATTCCAATAACAATTTCTAATCTTTTTTCGAATTTCATGGTTTTTTGTTGTTCTTCATTTTGATGCAACCATTCCTCTAAGCTTCCATTTGTCATGTATTCAAAGACTATTGCTTTAAAGTCATTACCTTTGTAATCCACACTAGAGCAACATGTGATAATCTTTACCAGATTTCTATGCCTGATATTTCTAAAAGCATTACATTCGGCAATGAAACTTTTATGAGCTCCTTTCTTCTGAAGGTTTAGAACCTTTACAGCAACAACTCTTTCTTCTAAATAAAGTCTTCCTTTGTACACAAAACCTGTACCTCCAGTTCCAATCAAATTCTGAGCCGAGAACCCATCAGTAGCATGGTGTAGTTCTGTGTATGATACCTTTGGAAGTTGCTCAATTGTTGAATCAGCAGATGGTTTTCTCTGCCTTTTCCTCATTATCTGATATCTGATGATAGTAAGGACAAATGACAATAGAAGAAGAAATGCAATTGAGAAGATGATGATGATGATCAACTTGCGGCGAATATGGTGTTTTCTCTTTTTCACATTTTTTGGTGGGCAAAGTTTCAGATTCAGTTTTGCTACCCCGCCGCAAAGCTTGTCATTGCCAGTCAATGAAACTCTACTAGCATTATGGAAAACGCCAAGCATGGGCACCTCACCCTCCAACTTGTTAAAAGAAGCATTGAACCATTCTAACACAGAATTATTTTGTAATTCCTGTGGAATTGAACCAGACAAGTCGTTTCGTGATAGGTCTAGTTGTAGAAGACCTTTTAGTGAAGCTAAAGAAGATGGTATGATTCCATCTAAAGAATTACCCTCTAAATATAGGTACTCCAAGCTTGAGCAATCTCCAATATTTTCCGGAATGCCACCAGAGAGATGATTTTCAGATATATCAATCCAGACAATGTTTTGAAGCATGCCCACCTCAGTAGGCAAATTACCACTGAATGAATTATGTGATAGGTTGAGTATTATTGATAAGGAGGAAAGGCTAAGAAGTTGTGTTGGTATAGCTCCACTAAGGTTGTTCATTGAAAAGTCTACTGCTTGCAACTTTTTGCAATTTCCAATAGTTGACGGAATCTTTCCAATCAACAAATTGTTTGATAAATCCAACTGAGACAATTGGCTGAAATTTCCTAAAGTAGTCGCCGGAATTTCACCTGAAAGTTTGTTTATTTTTAAAGACAATACTTGCATGTTTTGAAACTTAGCAAAACTCTCTGGAATAACATCAGTTAAGAGGTTGTTTTCTATGGACAAGAAAATCAAGTTTACAAGATTTCCCAGTTCTGTTGGAATTTTTCCAGATATCTGATTGTCAGCCATAGCAAGTGTTGAAAGATGGGTGGACAAACTGCCAATAATTTTGGGCAAAGGACCTCCAAGGTTATTGCTTTCAACAATAACTATATCAAGCTGACTACAGTTTACCAAAGACTTTATAAACTCCCAGTCATCACCACTAGATGATGAATTGCTGCCAAGATTATTTTCGCCTACAGTCAGAACAGAAAGATCTTGTAGCTTTCCAAGATTTGGAATTTGTCCTACAAAATTGTTAAAACCAATATCGAACATTTGAATCTGAGATGCATTAGTGATGGATGTTGGGATGGGACCTGAGAATCGATTTGAAGCAAACCAAAATTGCCTAATATTTGGGAGGGTTGTGAACACGTTGGTTGGAAGAGAACCATGGAATTGATTGTCTGCTGTGTGGAGGTGAGTGAGAGATGACAAATTGTAAAATGAAAAGGGAAGCATACCAGATAATTTGTTTTCTGAAACTGACATCTTTGTCAATTTTTTTAAAAAACCTATTTCTTCTGGTATGTTTCCCTCCAAGTGGTTATACCAAAAATTGAGAACAGTGAGGGAAGAAAGATTCCATATAGAAGGTGGAATTCGACCAATTAGATTTGTTGTGAAATCAACCTTAATCGAATCACACCAATGAAATGAACAAAGATGTGTGGAGCAAAAGATAGTGGTAATCTTAGATCTAAGTGTCTTCAAGCAATGACACACACAAAGAGCTAATACAAAGACAAACACAAACCAAGCACAAAGATAAGCAAGCTTAAAGGAAGTAAACAAACACACACAAGAAATGGT
>Ga0228711_1010665_pt1 | contig 11995 bp, 7 predicted proteins | sample MedpolnodulmetaG_2_FD_177996 | JGI IMG/M metagenome (GOLD analysis project Ga0228711, IMG submission 177996) | Root nodule microbial communities from Medicago polymorpha collected in Santa Monica, California, United States - brown nodules | ecosystem: Host-associated > Plants > Roots > Nodule...
CACGTTATATCATTTATCACTTATTGGTGTAGAAATCGATTTTTTTTTTTACAAGAAATCAATCATTAGCACTATGTGTACATGTATAATGACTTAAGATCATTGTTATTATCGGGGTAAATTAATTTATTTCTTTTTGTTTTGTTTTGTTTTGCTTTTGATCTTTCTTTTATTGTTATTTTTTTTTAAGGATTTTATTGTTATTTAATATGTGTGTTTTGGTTTGAATAAATTATTTGAATAGTGCATGGATTCTTTTTATTCTTTCAGTGTTTGGTTGATTGAAGAGAATTAAGCATCTAAATTAGCCATGGCTGACAGTGAGCCTCCACCACGTCTTCAGGTAATACATAATAAACTGCTAATTAGTAATTTAATTATTATTTAATACTGTAGCTAAATATGAATTATTTCATCATTTAAATCTTTTGGCATTGGCAGGGAAAATTTGCTGCAATGTTGGTTTGCTGGATTCTTGGCAACGGTGTTCTTTTCACTTGGAGCAGTATGCTCACAATAATAGATTACTATCTTATTCTGTTTCCGGTAATTTATCTATTTTCCAATACATTTTTTCAGTTCTGATACAATTTTTCGTAGTATTTTGAAATCTCGGTACACAGTCCTATTTTTTGTTTTGAAAACTCGGTATTCAGCCGTTGAAGGGTTAATATAAGGACTAATCGGATAGGGTTTCACAGAATACAATATATAGCACCAAAGTCAAGGAATTGGCATATAAAGTAACCCTGAAGTTTCCATCACAAATTAAGAAATTTTCTGGAAAATCTCAATATTGTACAGTTAACCAACATTCTAGATTGTTATGTGGATAATCATAGAGAAAAAAACAGAGTTCTCTTTGGTTCAATTTGAAGTGTGTTTTCAGTTTTAATATGGCTTAATAACAGTTTTCGTCCCCTATCTTTCACGAAGTTGCGATTTTGGCCCCCTAAGAAATAAAACTACAAAACTGCCCCCTAAGTTTTGCAACTGTAACAGTTTTGGCCCCCCAAGGTCAATTTTTGGTAAAAAACACGTCAACATAGACCGAGTCAAAATTGGCATTAGGGGTCAAAACTGCCACAAATGCAAAACTTAGAGGACGGTTTTGTAGTTTTTTTTCTTAGGGGGCCAAAATCGTAACTTTGGGAAAGTTAGGGGGCTAAAATTGCTATTAAGCCTTTTAATATTCAATTTTAACTATAAGGAATAATGAATCATACATAGATGAATTTCATCAGAGATTAATATATGCTATTTATTTATTTATATATATTTGATCAAGTTATTTGGACCTTTTAAACAAAAAATTAACTGATTGTAGTTTTTAAATTATATTAGCATACTTGTTACATCAGTGCACATTATAACTAGCCCTCATATCTTGTTTTCTTCAACCCATATGCATCTTTCAGTTTTGTGTTTCTCACATGTCGAAAGTCGTTATTGTTGTGTTATATAATTATCTTATATCACATGATGGCTTTTGAATTGAAGTTTTTTAATTTCATTTCCTCTTTGTGCAGAATTATCATCCCTCTAGGGTGCTTACTCTTGTATACCAACCATTTGCTTTCGGAACAATGGCTATACTTGCTTACCACGAAGCAAAACTCAATACAAGGAAGCGGAATCTTTCTGGATATACACTCTTTTTCTTGAGCTCTATGGCCGTGTTAATTGTAAATCATGTTCATTTGTTTATATACTTTTGTTCCTCTAGAATATGCATTTATGTTTTATTTTACTTCTCCTATTTACTTGCCATAGTTGAATTTAGCATCATCTGGAAAAGGAGGGCTCGGAACTTTCATTGGTATATGCATAGTTAGCGGTGTTTTTGGAATAGCAGATGCCCTTGCACAAGGAGGAATGATTGGAGATATATCCTTAATGCATCCAGACTTCATGCAGGTCAGCATCACCAATGGAATTTACTACAAGGTTCAAAAATTTCCTTCAATATATGAAAAAATTTAATGGTTTTGTCGTTGTTGCAGTCTTTTCTTGCAGGTGAAGCAGCCTCAGGTGCACTAACATCTGTTTTGAGGTTAATCACAAAAGCAATATTTGAAAATTCTAAGGATGGTCTTCGCAAAGGAGCGAGTAAGTTCAACACTCTAATGCTTAGCATAGAAGAATAGGTGTTGTTTTCGTCTTGATTTGTAGCCTGTTAAATTTTGCAGGAATAACTTTGAAAAATGCAAATTCATTATTTTTTAGTATATTCTCATATGAATCATTAAGATATTGATGATTATGATTTTGAAGTAATTCCGATACTGATAATTTGTAATTATACTATCCATGCAGTTATGTTCTTTGCCATATCAGTTCTCTTTGAACTTCTTTGTGTTGTTCTCTATGCATTTGTGTTTCCTAAATTACCAATTGTGAAGTACTATCGTTCAAAAGCGGCATCAGAAGGATCGAAAACTGTCGCAGCTGATCTTGCTGCAGCTGGCATCCAGACCTCACTTGGAGAAGTATTGTTTCTTTTCTTTTCAGTTTTTCATGGAAATTCCTAACTTTTGAGATTCAGTTTATTTATTAGACTATTTATGTTTTTTTCAGGCCACCGGAGAATCAAAGCAATTTGAGCGCAAAGGAAACAAGCAATTGTTATGGGAAAACAAGGATTATGCAATTGATTTGTTTCTGATATATATCCTGACATTAGCTATATACCCTGGATTTTTATCAGAAGATACCGGAAAACACAGTTTAGGCACCTGGTATGTTGATCCGTAAACTTCAATTATTCTTGGTTCTCCTTAGTCATAAACTTCAATTGAATAGGTATTTTGATCCATAAATTTGCGTAGTGGATTCACTATAGCAAAAAAATGTATCGAAAATGCAAAAACATCTATTGTTGTATCTTTCGTTAGTAATTTTTTTGGACTAAAGTGATAAATAGAAGACATATTTGATGGCTGAAATAACTAATAAAAGATACATTTAAGGATTATTTGTTTTGACGATGACGCTTAACACATTCGCGCATTAAGTTGACTATTTATACTCCATAAACTTTTAATTTTAAAAGTGTAATAAGCAAGTAAAACAGTGACATCATTGTGAGATATAATTAGATGCATGTGCAAAACATTTTTACACATTCACTCCATAGTTTTAAAACACTAAACATCTCAAAACAACAAAAGTAGGTTAAGATCTTTGTTTGTATCTCCCAATTGAAGAGCTTGTTAATCTTTCCATATTTTTTGCAGGTATGCTCTTGTGTTAATCGCTATGTATAATGCGTGGGATCTTGTCGGAAGATACGTTCCATTGATTAAAATCCTGAACATGGAGTCCAGAAAGTGGATCACCGCTTCCGTCTGTGCCCGATTTGTACTTATACCAGCATTTTATGTCACTGCAAAGTATGGTACTCAAGGTTGGATGATAATGTTGACATCTTTCTTGGGGTTAACCAATGGCTACCTCACTGTCTGTATTCTCACTTCTGCACCTAAAGGCTATAAGGTGAAGAATCCTTTAAGAAACAAATTTTTTTTAGAGCTTTAGAGTTATTTAAATATTGATCCATTAATTAATACTTGTGTGTTTTTACTTATGTAGGGACCTGAACAAAATGCCTTGGGAAATATCTTGGTGTTGTTCATCCTTGGAGGTATTTTTGCAGGTGTAACAGCTGATTGGTTATGGTTAATTGGTAAGGGATGGTGAGATCTCAACCATGCTAAATTAGAGACATGACAGAGGCCTTATTAAGATTCAGATGTATAGTTTTTGTTTGTTCTGTAATTTCTAAGTTCTTGGTTATGAATATTTTTTAATTCTTTTGTGAATGTTTGGTATTTCATTATGTACAAAGCTAAATCCAATTTCGGTTAATTTTTTATCACTATTTTGACGACTAAGGCAAGCTTTTCACTTGGTCATGCGATGTAATTGTTGGTGTGTTAAGTGCAAGTTAGAACTTAGATGTATCGTATTGGATAGAAAAACAGATGTTAAATATGCAAATGTTGATTCATATAGCTAATTATTGGAAACCCAAGTCCCTCATCGGATAGATGAGACTCTTGATGAGAGTTTATAAAGAGGAGACACTCCTCACTTCAAAAGTTGATTTTGTGATGATGAGTTAGACCCCAAATTTCAACACTAATATTTAAGGTTATCGGTGAAAGATAGTTATGTTTTTGTTATGATCATGTCAGTTAATTAGCCCAAGTAAACAAACAATCACTGCATTTAACAATTCTAAGTGTTTGTTTAAGATTTTTAGAAAAATTATTTTATCAAAAAAATCTATTTTGACTCTAAAATGAAAAGGTATTAGGATTAACCTTTTTCAAAATCAATTTTTTTCAAACATAAGGAGGTAAGACATGAACTAGTTAAAAGTCATTTTTTTAGGGCTAATTATGTTTAAGGTCCCTATAAATAGGCGCGTTTTCAACATTAGTCCCTACTTAAATTTTATTAAATTTTTGGTCCCCAACATTTTTGTTCATCAGTGTATTTAGTCCCTGCCGTCAATTTTTGCTGATTGGGCTAACGGTGATGAATACGTGGACGCCACTTGGATGCCACTTAGACTCATTGGAATGACATGGCATGCCACATGTGAATAATTTTTTATAAAATAAGTAGAAAAAAATCATTAAATAAAAATTAATCAAAATAAATCAATTGAAAAAAAAAAGCTCAATGTTGTTTATCCTCTTTTTCATGTTCATCATCCTTCAACTTCATCATCATAAACAAAAATCAGAATCATGTGACTGATGCAAGAAACGGTTCAGCAATATCAAAGAAAGAGGAAGTCTAGCAACAAAACTCCAGCAACAAGTCCAGCATCAACAAGTCCAGCAACAACAATATCAATACCAACATTCCCGTAAACATCAACAAGTCTAGCAGAGTTACTACTACCACCACAAAACAAAAACAAAATTAACCACTGCAGTCAATTGATTTATAAAAAAACCCATAACCGGATCTTCAATCTTACGAGAACTGAAGGTGAGAAAAACATAAGAAGGGAGGTTGAATTGTGTTTGCTTTTTCTTTGTTTTCTCCTACTGAAGTCACTGTTCAGAAGCAGATAGAGTTCAGCTTCTGAAGTGATAATTAGAATCTAAATGCAGCGGATAAAACAGAGAGAGAAGAAAGACACAAAGCAATTATACAGGTTCCTTCCACAAACTGGAAGTAGTCATGTCCCCCTTGCACTTCCAAGGAGAGTTCACTAAAAAATGTAATATCAAATTACAACTGCTCAATACTACAACTAGCACGAGACTTCAAATTACTCAAGCATAACTGAAAGAGATTTCCTATGCTCCTGAACACAGTCAAGAGACTTCCAATGCTCAAGCACAACTGCAAGAGACTTCTATTGCTCAAGCACACAAGCTAGAGACTTCTAATCAAACAGAATTACAAAGAAGTTTGTTTGAGTTTGAACGCTTGATATACAATCAGTGGTGTTCACAATACAAATCAGATACAGACTCTTAAAACTCTTAAGACTCTAGAATTTCTAAGATATGAACTTTGATAAGAAATTCTAAGTGACTTTAGATGCTGAACAATAACAGAGTTTGGCACTTTGTGAATTGTTGTATGAGTCTTGATTTAGTTTGTGTCTGTATATCCAACTAGCAGGTATTCACTCCTTTATATAGAGGTGTGAAAGATACGTTGGAAAATTGCCAGCACATTAAAGAGTCGTTTGAAGCTTGATCAAAATCACCAATAATCTTTTGCCTGATATGGTTATTGTCCTATGAAGGATCAATTTCAAATGCATTCCTAGTTTGAAGGAAAATTCCTGCAGGCATAGCTGTTATTCTTGTCTTGATGCAGAGACACGAACAGAGTAGTGGTAGAAGAGGTTGTACAGTTTGTACAAATGTCCATTGTCAATGCTCTTGGTAGAACAAGCATCCAATGCTTTCAAATTCTTTCACAAAGGTCGTTGTTACACTCTCTCAGTCTTCTGCAATGTTGGACAAGATTAAATCCATTACGCAGCCTTTGAAGCTTTAAGTCTCTCATCTCCTGATGAACGTCAGCTTCTGGTGATCTTTCTTCTGATGAGATGCTTCTGACGAACTTGCTTCTGATGACGTCATCACTTCAGGAGCACTTATCTTCAAGAGCACTATTCTTCAGATGCTTCAAGCTTTAATCTTGTTTATTCCTTTGCTCTCATTTGTTCTTTCAGAACCTTATAATATATCAAAAAAACTTTGTCTATGGTCTTATACACTTGAACAAATATTAGCATATCCAATTGACAATTTTTAATACGTTGTTATCATCAAAACTCTAAGGGTAATGTATGTTAAACACATTTTGTTCCAACAAGAACAAGATCTTCAATCTTCTTCGTTCTCGTCCATACGAGAACCCAAGGCAGCTGCTGCGTTTCGATTAAAGCCGTCGAATTACAAGAAACAAGTTATGTCTCTGGTGATGGTGGATGTGATGATGATGCTATTACTTGTGGTGATTTGGGGTTGACAGATCTAAACTTTCATCATCTTCTTTATTGAGATTTTTTTTTTTGAGAGATTTGAAATATGAATTTTTATTCATCAAATTTTTCTCCTCTTTGATTTAATTCTGTTTAGTTTTGAATGATAGATTTGTTGAGAGAAATGATGGCTTCATCAAATTTGGTTTCATCAATTTTTGTTTTTTGTTTACAGGATGTTGTTGGATGAATTTGTAAAAGAAAGGTTATGAAGATTGGAATTTGGGTTGTAGAGAATTAAGGTTTTTTATTTTTATTTCTTTCCTATAAAAAAAATATATTTAAATTTTTGCCACATCATTAAATATATCCAAGTGGCATCCATCTGGCGTCTACGTGGCTTTCTCCATTTGTCCAATCAGCTAGAATTTGACGGTAGGGACCAAACTTGCAAACGGAAAAAAACGTTGGGGATGAAAAATATAATAAAATTTAAATATGGACCAATGTTCATAGGTCGCATATTTGTAGGGATCTCAAACATAATTAACCCTAAAATTTAGGCTTATTCAATCGTCTGGTCCCTTAACTTAATTGATTGTCTTAATTTGGTCCCTTAACTATAATTTGTACCAATTTGGTCCCCTATGTTTTGCTTTGTTACTAGTTTTAGTCATTTCGGTTAGTTTCTCTCAAAAAACGTTAACTTATGTACCAATTTGGTCCCCTATGTTTTGCTCTATTACTACTTTTAGTCCTTTATGTTAACGTTTTTTTAAGAGAAACTAACAGAAAGGACTAAAACTAGTAACAGAGCAAAACATAGAGGACCAAATTTGTACAAATTATAGTTAGGAGATCAAATTGAGACAATCAATTAAGTTAAGCGACCGAGTGATTGAATAAGCCTGTCAAACATGGACAACTTCACCCTACCAATGAAATCATAGGAAAGTCGAAGAGCTTTTAAGGACAATTCACTTCGGAAATCAGGGCTATAAAAGTACAATTAGACCCTTTCACCAACTTACTCGTTACAAAAAAATCTGATATAACTCGCATAATACATATAGAGGTTGTTTCAAACCACGTACAACCCACTTATTCACTTTAAAAATGTGATTTTCTAGCCACTAAATTATTGATAAAAAACCCATAGAGTATATTAATATATTAAATGGAGTATATGAATATACAAATTTGAACCAAATATATTCATATATATCAATTTAATTTATGTTAACCCATTTTTGCTTATATTTTAAGACGGATGAAGTATTGATTGCAAAAAAAAAAAACATTGCAAAGGTGTGATAGATTATAAACTAAATTTCTTTATATATTAATATATTAATAAATCTTTAATTTAATAAAGATGAAATTACGCAGAGACGGTGCAAGTTCCCAAGGAAATTAGAGATCAATCAAATGGTGTCAATACAGATGGTTTAAAGACGTGAGCGAGCAACATGTTAAATTGCTTATTCAAGAGGAGACGCTTTGGAAGCAGTGCACTAAAATGACTTTGTTAAAGGAAGGCGATATGAATACTAAATTATTTCATATGTCTGTTGTTTCCAGAAGTAAAGTGAAGACGGTTAACCAATGGAAAAAGCAAGTGTCTTGTTAACAAGTGTTTCTGGGATACTATTTAATCATCTCAAATTTAGTAATCATTCTTCTAAAAAGTCAATTATTACGATTTTTAATGCAGTCAATATACAATTTTTCATTAAAACCTTACCATTTAAAACGCTTAAAGAGTGATTCGGAAACACCCGTTAACATTTCCCAAAAACTAAAGAGGGGAACAGATAACCAACTAGGAAGATCTCTTGTGAGGTGGAAAGAGGCTATATTAACGTGTCATTTTCTCATAATTATGCGAATCATGCTCCCTTCCTTGATCTTATTCTGCTGCGAATATCGTTGGAGGATGATGTCCTCCGTACCACGCCAATAACAAAAGAAATCAAACAAGCATTATTCCAATTGTATCATGATAAATCCCCATGCCCTAATGTATTCAATCCTGCTCGCTTCCAAGACTTTTGGCATTTGTGCGGTGATGATATCTTCCATGCACCATGTTCATGATTGGAGCGTGGTTTCTTTCTCACCATATTGAATATTGAGACAAATATATGTTTTATCCCGAAGTGTGAAAATCTAGAATCAATAAAAGATTTCAGGCTAATCGCCCTCTATAATGTTTTATATAAGATGATGGCTAAGTTACTTGCCAATAGGTTCAAGAGTTGCTTGGACAAGTGAGTATCTACCCAGCAATCTGCTTATATATCGAAGGAAGATCGACTTAGATATTGATCTTACTTCAGCATAGATTATTCATTATATGAAGAGGAAAGTAAAGGGTTGGCGAGGTGAACAAGCTCATAAGATTGATGTAACTAAGGCTTATGATCGAATTGTTTGTGGCTTCCTTAGGGGCGTTGCTATGAATATGGGAGTTGATGAATGATGATGGATGCAAGATCAATTACTTACTTAGTTCTGATGAATTTTGTTAAAGGGGGACCAATCATCTTGGGGGGAGGATTACGAAAGGGGGATCCCTTATTACCTTATTGGTTTATTTTGGTAGCGGGAGGGTTTGTCATATCTCATTCAGAGAGCGATTGACAAAGGTGATATTCATGGATTGCAAGTATGTCGGCGAGCACCAATGGTTTCTCACCTACTTTTTGCATATGATTTCTTATTGTTTTCCAAGGCTAATTTTGTGGAGGCACAAAAATTATTATGGATCTTGAATACGCATGCGAAGGCCTTTGGGGATGAAATTAATCTCTCAAAATCGAAGGTCTTCTTCAACCGCAATATAACTTATTCGGCTCGTGACGATATAGCTCAAATTTTGGATGTGTGCCTTATATTGGGGACGGGAAAATATTTGAGACTTCCGCCTACGATTATCGGGGAATAAAGTGGTTGTCTTAGGATAGAGTCCAAAATTTGTGGGTGGAATGGGTTTTTTTATAATTTTAAGCCTTCAATTATGGCATAGTGGAAAAGCATGGATTGAATTTGTTACCAAATCTAGAATCCTTGGTGTTGGCCGATATGATGGAGGATGGGGAGTGAATAGCTTTTTCAATAAAAAAATTAAGAAAGCGTGGTTTTGAGATTTCTTTGCAAAAACGTATGACTGGATAATTTATGCACACAGTTCGAGTGGTAAGAATTAAACAATGTGACAATAACAATTCAAAGAGAGAGGTTGAAGAATGTAGAGTGTTTTTGCAAATTGATGCTATTAAGCGAGGGAATGAGTATTTATAGTCAAATGAGATTGGAGTGAGTTTGCCTAAAAATATGACAGAAAACTAACATTAGAATTGAATCAGACTGAATGTGAATTGATTTAGTAGTGTTAAATGAGGTGGTTGGGTTGACATGAAGTGACATGATAGGCATGAACAATGAATTGATTAAAAAAAATTATGAAGAATGAATCGATTTAAAGAACCTTTGAATCAATTTAGTATTTCCATAACCAATTTGATACTATTGTAAACCAGGTCCGGCCCTAGGCATAGGCCGGGGGTGCGACGGCCTAGGGCCCATGCCGTTAGGGGGCCCTAATTTTTATTTTTTGTATGGAGGGGGATGTATATAGAAATATTTGGTTTATGGGGGATTTATATAGCAAAGTTCACTAAAAGGCCTGAATATTATCATTATGAAGAGATGGGCTCAAGTCTGTTAATGTTTTAGGCCTTTTTAGCTAGATTTGCTATATACACCCTCATATAACAAAAATATTTCTATATACACTCTCCCTAAAAACAATTGGTTTTTCTTAATAATGTGCTAAAAAAATTATTATCAAAGAAATTGGTGATATTTTTCTGGGCCCTTTGTTTCTAATAATGCGCCTCACTTATATTAAAAATATTGGTGATATTTATTATCCAAAAAATCAGGATAATTTTCATAACAAAACAAATTATATTTTAGTTCAAAATGAGCATACGAAATTAATATTAATCACGTCTTTCTAAGGTTCTAAAAAAACAAATTATATCAATATTGTAATGTCAAATTTCTTGAATTGATTGAAATGATTGCAAAATTGAATTTGATATTGCAAGATCATGCGAGACGCATTCATGATCATGAAACCAATGTGAGACGTATTCATGATCATTTCGCAGGTGCTATTGTTCTCTTCTACGATATTTTATTTTGTTTTGGTGTTTATAAAGTATTTGATTTATTTTCAGATGTTGTCTAAAAAAATTATTTGGTAGTGAAAACAGGAAAAAAAAACAAAATGATGAGCTAATAAAATCACAACAATGAACTGAAAAAATGTATAATGTATTATATAAGGCCTCTTGTAAACCATTTGATACGATTCAAACAACAGAATATGGACACCAGAAGGATAGATTGAATCGATTGAAATTTTGCAAAGTAGAGATTTGAATCGAATCAAGACACAATACTTGACCACCCGAACCATTATTTGATTTGATTCAATAGTTGCAAAGCAATTCTTTGAATCGAATCAAAGCCTAAGGAAATAATTTTTTTTTAGAAAACTTGAATAATAAGGTAAACCTACATGATACTAATGTAGAGGTTCATAAAACATCATCATAGACGACATTGATGTTGGAACAAAATACGTTTAACAAACATTACCCTTAGAGTGAGGGAGATTGTTGGAACGAAATATGTTCAACATACGTGACCCTTAGAGTTTTCATGATAACAAGGTATTAAAAATTGTCAATTGGATATGCTAATATTTGTTTAAGTGTACAGGACCATAGAGAAAAATTTGATATCTTTATAAGGTTCTAGAAGAACAAAAGAGAGCAAAGGAATCAACAAAAAGGAAGCTTGAAGCATCTGAAGAAAAGTGCATCTGAAGTACAAGTGCTCCTGAAGTGATGACGTCATCAGAAACAAGTTCGTTAGAAGCACCTCATCAGAAGCAAGATCACCAGAAGCTGAAGTTCATCAGGAGATGAAATACTTAAAGCTTCAAAGGCTGAGTAATTAATTTTATCAGCCTAAGCATTGCAGAAGACTAAAAGAGTGTAACAACGGCCCTTGAGATGAAATTTGAAAGCATTGGATGCTTGTTCTACCAAGAGCGTTGACAAAGGACAATTGTACGAACTGTACAACCACTTCCTCCACTACTCTGTTTGTGTCTCTTCAACAAGACAAGAATAACAGCTCTGCCTGCAGAAATGTTCCTTCAAACTAGGAATGCATTTGAAATTGATCCTTCATAGGACAATAACCATATCAGGCAAAAGATCATTGGTGATTTTCAAACAAGCTTCAAACGACTCTTTTTGTGCTGGCAACTTTCCAACGTATCTTTCACACCTCTATATAAAGGAGTGAAGAATTACTAGTTGGATAATACAGACACACACAAAAGCAAGACTCATACAACAATTCAAAGTTCAAAACTCTGTTATTGTTCTGCATTTAAAGTCACTTAGAATTTCTTATCAAAGTTCATATTTTAGAAATTCTATAGTCTTA
>Ga0228711_1010666_pt1 | contig 11994 bp, 5 predicted proteins | sample MedpolnodulmetaG_2_FD_177996 | JGI IMG/M metagenome (GOLD analysis project Ga0228711, IMG submission 177996) | Root nodule microbial communities from Medicago polymorpha collected in Santa Monica, California, United States - brown nodules | ecosystem: Host-associated > Plants > Roots > Nodule...
AAGAGAAGAAGAAGAAGAATAAGAAGGAGGAGGAGGAGGAGGAAGAGGACGAGAAAAGAGAAGAGATAAGGGAAGAGAGGAAGAGGAAAGCTCACAATTTCATTGGGGTCCATAAGGAGGACCTTGGAGATGGAAGTGTTGCATCATGTTCTGGAGCATTTGGTTATTTTCTTCATTGATGCGATTACCCCTTAGGACATCGTTCCTTAGCCCGGTTATTTCAACACCTTGCCTTTGTTGCTCGGTGCTTATCCTCTAAACCTCAGTTTGCATCCATGCCCATCTTTCATCATTATAATGCCCACCGGCTTCATGGTCATGGTGCTCCTCATCTTGGTGCAAGTTTGCACCTTCCTCTTCACCTAGATTATGCTCCTCATGTACTTGTGGGTCAACACCAACATACAACAGATTTGCTTCCACCCCGGTGTCAGTTCGAGATGGGTTAGGAAGGATAAATAACAATGGCACATTGAGCCTAAACTCATATGTTATGTTAGCTGGCGGATGAGGCTTAATAAAATTCATAGAAATAAGGGTCTTTATGTTAAGCCTATTGTTGCCCTCAATCGGATTTATCCCGATATCCTCACCCACTCCGAACTTCCTAGCAATGAACGTAATGATACCACCTACCACTATCTCAGCTCTACTGTCAGACTTTGCACCTATAGAAGCTAGATAATCAAGCAAGTAATAACAAGTATTCACGGGGTTGTTACTAAGCATTGCCCAAAGCATAAAGAGTTCATCCTCCTAGTGGTTCCTACCTCTTTCCTACCCCAAATTGTACAAGACGTTACCCTTTGGAGGTACCTAAGCACAGGGTTGTGAATGTTACTAGTCTTATTGGAACGGGAATTGTATTATGTTAGACCGGTAATAAGTTTCCAAAAGGTAGCAGGGTCATAGGCTTCCGACTTTAGATCGTGATTCCAAGAGTCATGGATGAACCCCGCATTTGTGAAGCCCATCTCTAAGCAAAAGTTTTCAAGAGACACCTCGTAATCAATGTTCATAAGCCGGAAGGAGACTCTATGATCGGGGTTATCAAAGTTCAACCTATCCTTCTTGAATGCAATAGAGCTTAAGAATTCATAAGTGATGTTTTCAAACCCCTTCATAGGTCTTAGCATTTCAACTCATCCTAAATTACTCAGCAACCTATAAGCATTGTCTCTAATCCCTAGTTTGTTCACAGAATAAGAATTCGGATACCGACAGGGTGCAAAGGTTTAGAGATAAAAGATTTATACCTACTCGGTTGTTCCGGAGTGTTAAATTCAATGTCGAGGTTCATCGAGGTTGCTTGTCTTTTTGAAGGAGGTCCTCTGGAAGAGCTTTCCGTCTCCTTTCCTTGAAGCCATGTCTGCCTTGACCTTTAAGCCACTTCTCTAAACCATGGTGGGGACAAAGTCTAAGCATTTCCTTGAAACGCTCTCACGCATCATAGATAGATTCCCCATCTTTTTTATTGAACTGTGTGATTTGGTCCCTTAATTTAGCAGTTTTAGAGGGGGGAAAGAATCGGGCAAGGAATGCTTGCCTCATTTGATCCCATGAAGTGATGGAACCAACTTACATTGAATGCACCCAAGCACTAGCTTTATCCCTTAAGGAGAAAGGAAAGAGATGTAGCCTTACGGCCTCTTGGTTCGCTTTCAAGGTTCCGCTGAGTTTTAAAAAAGTTGAGATGTGCAGATTTGGATACTCAGCGGGTGATCCACAAAACTGATTTTGCTGCACCAAGTTAAGTAGTGTAGGCTTAATCTCAAAGTTGTTACCCTCAACCGTTGGGTACACAATAATAGCCTGTGGCTCTTCCGTAGAAGGTTTTGCATACTCTTTGAAAGTAAGTTCAACCATAGCGATATTATTTCGTGCTACTCTCTTTCTTTTATGTAGAAATGTTTCGATCTCGGGAACGAATTCACCAAGACTTTTAGAAAGAAAGAAAGAAGTAGTAAAAGAAAAAGAACAAGAAAAATTCTAATCACTAAGAAAAAGTTAATCAAATTAGCTAACTCCCCTACAGCGGCGCCAAAAACTTGATGAGTAAAACCGCAAGTGTACGGTTCTACCGAAGTAGTAAAAAGAGAGTATCGTTCCAACAGGGAGTTGTTTAATTTAATTAACTTTTAGGAGATGATTAGAAGAAAGTTTAGTTGTAAAGATTGGGTTTTTAGAAGTTAAAAGGAATAATAATAAAAAGCGCCTTGGGATTATTGGTTCATCATAATAACAAATCCATTACAAACAAACCCTAAACCATAACTTTATATTCGACCTACTTTCTAAAGACAAGTTTCTCTTTAGCGTATCAAAGCTTCTTTCGAAGTGCGGTGAGTGTGTTCCTCTAGCAACCACGCCTATTCTCATGGTTTATTGCTATTAGAATCCTTGAAGAACGAAGCTTTATATGTCTCAAGGTTTGCTATACTATTCTCATGTTTCGCAACCCTTGTCTAAATTCACTTGTTCCAATATCAGAGCTCGGCTGTCGCTTTATGAATTGATATTTGAGATGATGAATTAATAAATACTAATCCTCAGCTATCGCTTTATGAGTTTGGTATTTGTTAATTCATTATAAAAACGGTGAATTAGATTAGAAAGTAGATTTATATAAAATTAGGGTTTATATGGCTTGGTTTGATTAGGATTATGTCATTAGACTTATCCAACAATCCCAAGACAAGAAGAGTCTACTCACTCATGATCATTGTAGACATAAAAGAGAAGAAGAAGAACATAAAATAAATAACAAGAAAGTAAAGAAGAACTTTTATTAAGAAAGACAATTGTCACTATTGAATTCCAAGAACAACAGATGATTTGTTGTGATAGCTACCTACTCTATTTATAGTTTACAATGACTTAAGCCCTAAGAAATATAACACTAGAATGTTCCACAAGAAACCACGGGCTTTTAGGTCCGAAGTAAACTAATAGGTAGCTTGTCCGTGAAGCAGAAGCAACAAAAGAGTATTCTGAAGGTTGGCACGACCGTGCTGCTGGTGGCACGGGCTGTGCCATGTCTCTGACTTAGGGAGTGACATATTTTTGTCCCATATTTCATATTTTCATCCTAAATCATCTCGTAATCTTCTTTATTTTGCTCCAAGACTCAATCTTTAGATATTTGGTCCTGAAATATAATAACTTGCAATTGAAGTAAAATAATTCTAAAAAGGAAATAATATTAAATAAAACAAAATCAAATCTAAATAAAATTGATTCAAATAATATATTAAAAACACTAATTTATTGACTCATCACTTACTAAGGGGAAAGAATAAAGTTTATAATGCGGTGTTCGAAAAATATGACAAGGGAAAGCGACTCAGGTAGTATCGTCTCTGCCACCTATTTCTAAGTTCTATTAGATTCCCTAGGCATGTCACACTCCCTAGGGCTAATACTACCTTATCATGGTTCCTTCTTCCATAAATTACTCGTTTCCATGTTCTTTCACCTTCTTCAAAATTTATTTATGTTAGAATTCTTGATTATCCTTAGGTTCGAAGAGTTGTTGTTAGAATTTTGGTATGTCGCCCCTGATTCTTTTGTGACATCCTCAATAATGAAAGGAGTAAGTTCACTTGCATTATCTGGGACATTTTCTTTAGCTGCAAACCTCCTAGAACTATGTGATATAAACATATTTTCTAAAATAATGAAATTCTCAAAAAAATAAGATGAATCTTTATTTGATTTCCTATAAAAGGATTAAATTAAGCAGTTGATTACTAGCATTCTCTCTTATAAAATGAGCACCATTATCATTGAAATAAACTACTCTCAATTTATAGAGTAATTTCTACATGGCCTCAGAGCTCCCGATTTTGGGGGTCTTGTTTCCACATAAACCCTAGATGTCGTCATTACGTTATCGTTATCGTTATCGTTTGTTTTTTTTTGTTGGTTTTTTACATCTAGCAAACATTGTTCACCGAAAGTATTGTTCATATTGCGAACACTATTCATTGGGAAATAAATACTAATAATCGTAGTTTGTAGTTCATGAGTCGGATCAAAAAGTGAAAATACAAAGGGGGTGAATAAATCTAAGGCCATAAGAGAGAAGGCGCGACAAAGGGTGATGATGGGTAAGACGATTTTTAATTCATCAACCAAAGGTCGTGCACTCTAAGATACTTCTGATCAAGGGCACCGGTCTTCCTCAAACTCACTTATGTTCACCAATGAACAACTATACAAGCTTCGTGAGGCTATTTAAGATCCATTAAGCCATCTAGTATCAGTTTTCCACTATCAGGACACCCACCGTTTTTGTCCACGAACCAAGGTTGTGCTGGTCGTGAGGGTGTGTGTTAAAGAGTCTAACATCAGATAAAATATGGACTGAACATGTGTTTATAATAGGAGGCAATCCTCATCACACAAGTTGGTGTTCTGGGGTTGTGTTAGATCCAACCACAATTTCAAAGATGGTATTAGAGATTATCTTGGTGTGAGGGGTTGTGTTGGAAGTTATGCCTTTATTGCGATTCGACCTAGTTGCCTAATTACGACATTGAGTTGCCTCGTGCTGGCTTGCTTGAGGGAGTGGACTTAGTCTCACATCGATTAGCTAGGACTCTTGAAAAGAGTTTATAAAGAGGAGACACTCCTCATCTTACAAACCAGTTTTGTAAACATGAGTTAGGCCCCAAATTTCTACACCTTTCACATAACACAACAACCAAATCATTTGTTTTTATTTTTTATAGTAACCAACACTAAAATATAGAACTTACTTTGATGGTTAAATATTTCTTGTTGACCTAGACCTATGGGGGTTCATCAATTAGCTAATGGTAATACAAATAAAGACTCAATGGCTTCGTCCCAATGTAAGTGTATGCAAGTTCATAATAAAATTGCTTTTTTCATATCTATTCACTATATAAAAATTAAATTCATTTGTAGGTAAGGGTGCAAGCTAATGAGAATGATATGTGGATATTTTTTATAGGAGGATTTATCTGATATGTGGAAAAACTTTGGTAGTGTTATAGCTTGATGTTTAGTTAATTTTGATGAAGCAATGTAGTGGATATAGCTTGATGTCTAGGCAAATTTTGTCTCCTCTTTGATCATTGTACATATGAAGTGTGCGAACATATTGGTGACAACAATGCAAGTTCCAACTATACACATTTTGCTTGAACATCATGTTACAATATTGTTGATGTTAAAATATGCATATTTTAAATATAAATGAAATGAATGTAAGAAGCAAATTTGGTACGGGAGTAAGCCTATGTAAGAAAAGGAACCATCGCTATTTTTCAAATCGGTGGGCATGTTACCCGATGTGAAATATATATTTGAACAAAAAATGAACATAAATGCACATCGGTGAAACTAAAAGAGATGTGAAATACACTTATTTAACATCGGCTACATTGTTATAACCGATGTGAAAACGTATGATAAAGTATTTAACTATCACATATCAAATCTGTGATTTCGTGCCCGATGTGGGAAAAACCTTTTCACAACTATTCCATACCTGATGTGAAATGTTGATTTCAACTGATGTTAAATGTCATTTCTCTAGTAGTGCAAGTTGTTTGTTATTATGTTTTCATATGTATTGCGATTGAATCAAACAAAGGCTACTTTGGTAAAATTGGAATTAGTTTCCAACAAATGTTTCCTATGTACCCAAGTCTCAAATGCTTCATAATTTATTTCATTTAGGTTAATTTGATGTTGGAATCACCCGTCAAATCCCTGGACTTTTCACCTTTCTTCATCCAATTACTCGTTATTTTTTACTACCCATTATCAATTTCTTCTTCCAATATCAACAAACAACACCAATAAACTATTCTCTTCTGGCACATCCATTTGAACCCTTAATCTTAACCCAATTTTTTAAGATCCCCAAAATCCAGATAAACCTAAATTTTCAAATCTTATCTTTTTCACCACTGACTATTTGAACCCTTACTCTTTTATTTTACCGTCAAACTTAAGATAAGTAACGTGATTTGTTTGGACGAAATGACAATCCCTCTAGATACGATACTCTACTTATCACTTTATTACTTGGTAATGATTTGGTACACTTGCCTAATCCGCACATCTAGCTTTTGGCGCTGTTGCCGGGGATTGTTGATATTTTCGACTAGGTGATTCAAATTACTTATTTCTATCTTTATTTTTCTGTCATTTATTTTTCCACATTTATTTTTCTGTTTTCAAAAATTCAAAAATATCAAAAAAATTCAAAAATTTAAAGTAAGAGTCAGTCAAATTTAATTTTGCATTTAGGATTAAGATAAGAATTTAATAATAATAATCATAAAGTCTTAAGGACATTTAGGTTTTATTAGTAACATTAAGGTAATAATAATAGTAGTTAATTTAGATTGAGTCTGCAATACATAGTTTGTCAAGTCTAAGTGTTAACACGTTGAAATTCAAGATTAATTACAATTAGGAATAAATTGTATGCCGTAGAAACAAGTCACAATCACCCTCTATAAATTTAAAACTAGCTGTCATAAAATGTGTTATATCAACTTCTTCAAGGTACCCAAACTTAAGAGACTCATTAGAAGAAGATCAACATCATGAGAACTAAACAAACAACAAGGAAAACAATGAGGGGAAGACCAACGAGAGGAGTGTAGAAAATTCCGCAAGAAGAGATCAGACAAGTCAGCTTCATGGATGAGGTTTCAGTCAAAATCAAAGACAAGAATGCTTTCAAAAGAAGAGACACAATTATGATAAAATCCCACGGCCTTTTCTATCCACCTGCTCTCACTCATAAGGTGTGGTATGGGCCTTTCGAAATAACCCGCATCTGCAAGAACAATCGAGTTGAGATCAAAGACAACACTAGGTGGTTTAAAAAAGTCCCAATTGAGGAATTTGTATTTGACAATCAAATCTATATCCTAACTTGAGTCAATGAAATTGTTTTATTTAAAGAAAATAGAAGGAAATAACTCAATTTTAATAAATAAATAAAAAGTAAAGCTTAAATATTTGACAAATTTAAGAGTAACTTGACTCCCTATCATGTCATAGAAACCAATTGATAATCAAGAGATGAAGAGTGGAAGTGAGTAGAAAAACAGTAATATAAAATTGAAGATGTTCTATCCAATTATTGCTTGAATGTGGTGATGAACAAAACCAAAAATTTGGTGAAAATATCACATATTTATATGCCAAATCTTTTTCAATGTAGGACAAATAGTCTCATTAGTAGAAACTAAAAATATTGAGATCATATTAGTGGTTGTATATATAATGAGTGAGTGAATATTTGTAATTAAGAAATATGAGTTATGGAATACAAAAAAAATAGTAGTTCAAAGGTTAATAATAATAATAATAATAATAATAATAATAATAATAATAATAATAATAATGTAATAAAAATGAATGCATTGGAGTTTATGATTCATAAGCACATAAAGAATATGTGAAGCATTTTTAGAGTGCCACATCATCACAAAGCTTGCATGAGAACAACTCAAGTTTCCTTTACAAAGATACTAGGTATATAACCCGTGCGTTGCACGGGTTTGATTAAATATTGCTTTCAATATTTTTTTTTCAAGATCACAATAGTGCACTCATGCTTGTTGTCAATATCGCTTATAAGAAAGATTGAAATAAACTGCAGTTAGCATATGATTAATCTTTGATAGTTTCGTCTTTTTTATCTTTTGATCATGTCTTTGGAAATTATGTCACCTCACATCTTAAATATTAAAAACATTCTTGTGTTTGATAAATTAGCTTCATTTGAAGTTTCCTATCAAACCTTCACTTTGAGGAATTCTACACCTTGACACTTTGCGTAGTTCTTTTTTTCTATTCTAGATGGCGTTTATATTCTCCAATATTTATTTTTTATTTTTTATTTGTATTATTATGTTTTGCTATATAACATTGTTATAGTGAGAATATAACATTATTTTTTTAAGATAAGTTTGTTTTTAGTATTATCCGATCTTATATAAACTTAATGGAATAAAAAAAGGGTGGGACTTATATAACTGAACTACTAAAGTTTAATTACATTTATATTAGAGATTACATTAAAAAGGAGTGGAAAGTTTTTATAAGAGTTCCACAAAATTAAAATTCTAACTTAAAATTATATAGTGTAAAAGAGAGTGATAAGTTTCTCTATAGAATGCCACATCATCATGATTCTAACTTAAGAAAAATCCAAGTTTTCAAAATTCGAAAGACATTTCGAGACAAAAAAATAATGTAAGGATATAATCGGAACAATGGGTATGAAGTTTAAAAAGGCCAAAGGCATTTTATTCAAAGAATATCATAAGAGTAAATTTAATTGCATCAATCATCTCCAAATATAAAATTACAATCGATATTGCAATTTTTATCATTTTTTTTCTTAATTTACTTATGTCTTACTAACCAGTGCCCTCAGGGCAATGGTTAAGAAAAGTAAAAGTAATAGTTTTGTATTGGAAATTACAACTTTTTGACTTTTAAAAAGCTGAATTCAACACTTTTCACCATTTTTCAACAAATTATTTCTATTTATGTTCTCTTAATCAATGTCTCAAGGGCACTCTTTAGCATTTCCCTTTATTTATTGATTGGAGTACCATTTTTTATTCAAACTATGAAGAAGAAAATTTTCACTTAATTTAGTTTTTGCAATTTACTTCATCAGATAATGTGCAAATAATCGCTGAGTATGTCAATGCCTTTTGTTTAATTGATGCATAATCTCTTGACTAAGATATTGACACTCTCTCAATCTATTGCGACGTTTTGTGATTCAACCCTTTTGTTACTTTCATAATTCATTGAAAAATCACTTGAGAGTTCATTTAAAGACACTCTTTGAAAACTTGACAGTCATGACGATTTGAGTATACAGAGACTTAAAACAAAATGAAGCATAACTTATTTGGTGATGATCACCACCATAGAGGCTAGGTATGTGTTGGGAGGTGGAGATTATTGGAGTCCATCGGGCAAAGATAAATTTAAGGATAAAAAAAAATGTGTTATGGGAATGGAAAAAAAAAACCAATGTCTTTAATTAGAGATGAAAAACAACTCTAAAGCATGCCACATCAGCACAATAAAAGCCTAAGGACAAACCAAGGTTCAATTACAAAGATAGATAGATATATAGATGTATATAGAGAAACTTTGTTAATCGGTCATTGATCAATGGTTGACATGTTTAATGTTTATTTTATAAACACCTCACATCATAGTTAAGATAGTATTTTCCAATGACATGTATGGCTCACTAATTCAGCATTTGCATCCTCCTTAGTTAATTGTTTTGAGATAATTCATTAAAAAAGACACTAACTAAATCTTTCAATCAATTTTTATGATGACATAGATGATTCTCTTTCAATCCTGAAAAGTAAAAAAAATAACAAATTTATAATTGGTGAAGTTAAAATGAGGACTGGAAAAAAAAATTAACATGACCTCACGTGGCTTTTGAGATGCATGGATAAAGTTACTATTCTTAAGAAGAGAAATCCCAAAAATTTAATATTTTAGTTTTTGAATGAGCAGACAAAGAAAGACTCCAAGAAAAACCCAAAAACTACATACCTTTTTTATTCTTTTAGTTGTAGTAGGGAGAAAGTAAATTGAAAAAACATTAGTTGTAGTAGGGAGAAAGTAAACTGAAACAACATACCTATTTTCAATTGTTGAACCCACCAAACAGAACCTAAAATATGAACACTGTGTAAACCCTCTTGCAAAAGACACAATATATATAATGAAATGTGCGACCACCATTTATGTCAATGAATGGGTAGTGGAAGAAGTTCAAAGCACCAATGACTGTTACATAATAAAGTACATGAATATGAATGAATTTTATATAAATAAATATGTAGTAAATTGATGAAAGAAAAGAAAAAATGAAAAAGAGAACCACATGGCATAAGCATGAGAGATTAGTTAGAGAATAGAAGGCTATAATGAAGTGACACATATGCAAAGTGTAGTTTAGAATACATGTATATAAAGACTAGATGTTCAACCTGTGCGTTGCACGGGTTTGTTTTAATTATTTTTATTTTATTTTTTTTATCAAAAATAACATTTTTGACAACCGTACTTAATTTTTATATTTATGTCCTCGTCAAGTGAATACAAAATATAAGGAAATAAAAATTGTTTTTGATCTAAATATTGTGTATTCACCTTATATAAAAATCAACAAGAGTGCAGTTCAAAACAAGTACACATTAGCTCAGTGGCAAGACAGTTTGAATGTTGCCTGGGTGCGCCATGCGCGCAGTTCGAATATCTTTGGGAACTAATTTGAAATTTTTAACAGTCAGCAGTTCAATAGTCAGGGGACGGTTTAGTTCATAGTTTCTTTTACAATATGTTTTTATTAAATAAAAAGTAGTGGACTATGATAAAACTTACTTTTTGTTTCCTTTTTTTCTTCGGTTTTATTTCTATCCCCTCATGCTTTATCGTGTACCTTTTATTTTAATCTAACTTAAACCTTATGAAAAAAATAGTGAATTTTATTTAGATGTTAGATTGTTATTCTAACTTTAGTCGATGAAATTATTTTATAAAGAAAATGAAATAATCCCCTTTAAGTAAAAATATTTTTTATATAATTTTTTTTAAAAGAATATTTTTATAGAGTAGTAATATTATATTCATCTTAATCCCATTTTAGTAAAAATAGAGTAGTAATACTATATTCATCTTAATCCTCTCTACAAAGAATATTTTTTAAATAAAATTTAATTTGATTTTTTATAGTTTCAACATTGTATATATAAATGGTGCACGTTATTTTTAGCATGTTTAGTGCTAAAGATAAAAACAACTTTTTTATTACAATAAAAATATTATTATCTACAAAGCATATGAAATTGTATTTAGCACTGAAAAATGTGATAGGTTATTTCATCTTTTCTTTGCATCCAGCTTGAGTATTATCATTGTAATTGAGTCCATACTTTTCCAATTTTCACCTATATATATATATACATTTTCAAGTCAATTGAAAAGAATACATTAAAAAATATTTTTTAAAAATAGCCTAAATTAAAAAAATAAAATATTACTCCTTGATGTTGTCAAACAAAAAATTTCAAATATAGTCATTTTATTGTCCTATCAGGTTTGGAATGGACAATAAAAGGCATGAGAGTCCAGTTTTCAAACATATGCATATCATTGGTACTTCTGCAATAGCATAATGACATGTTAATATATAGTGTGACATGAAAATAAATATGAAAAAGAGATAAGAATTTTCTCACTTGAATAATTACATTAGCTGGTTTGTTTGTGGGATATCTAGATTGATATTAATCTTTGTTGACTTTGATGATGACATGCATATAGTATCACCTTTACAATAAGGGGAAAAAAGTTTTTAGGGGGCGTTTGTTTCAGAGATAAAAAACACATTCCTGAAAATAGTGGTTGGGAAAGAAGAATATTTGTGTCTGTGTCTGGTAGAAAGGAACAAAAATAATATGCCTAGGAATAATTAATGCCCAGGAATCTACTCACCTCAAATTCTAGTTATTATCATTCCCATGAAAAAGGGTTGGGAAAATTATATTCCCAAGAAAAGAGAGCCCACATTCTTAATAAAAACTTATACATATCCCTATTTTATCATTGTGTTCCCACGTTGTAAACATTAGCAAAACAGTTTCTATTTTTTTTAGTAATGAGGCATAAGGTCTATCAATGTAACCACCCACTTCTTTGAAAAAAAATCCTTGGAATAAAAATTGGTAACCAAACACTTTTCTTGAAAAATTTCTAGGAATAAAATTCTCATTTTATTTTCTTGGGAAAGTTATTCCAACATACTTGAATTGAATTGACCTTTTTTTTTATAATAAAAGAATAGTTCTAGGAGGACATATATATCTATCATAGACAATTAATATAGATAAAAGACATGAGATTCTGAGTGAAAAAATATATAATTTCAGTTGAGTGATTCTAGATATA
>Ga0228711_1010667_pt1 | contig 11994 bp, 6 predicted proteins | sample MedpolnodulmetaG_2_FD_177996 | JGI IMG/M metagenome (GOLD analysis project Ga0228711, IMG submission 177996) | Root nodule microbial communities from Medicago polymorpha collected in Santa Monica, California, United States - brown nodules | ecosystem: Host-associated > Plants > Roots > Nodule...
ATAATTTCCATTAATATTTAAAAAATTTAATCAAAATTATACAAACAAACATAATAAATTAATCACATGCGTTAGCGCAGAAGAAAGAGCGGATAGACAGGCACGATGGTGTCCGTCTTTCCGCCGGTCCTTATAAAATTTAACCTTTTTGGTTCCAATAATCGGTGATTTATTGTTTCAATTTTAAATATGAGGGTAAAATACCCACATAATGTCAAAATTCTAAAATAAAATCAAACTAAAATAATCAAATAATATCTAAAAAAACCTATTTATGTGTAAACCCTGTTAGATTTTTTTAAATAAAATGAACTTTACACTTAGTATAATACAAAAGGCATGTAGTCCTCGTGAGCTTAACTCAGTTGGTATAGACAATGCATAATATATACAAGGCCCGTGGTTCGAACCCCGATCACAAAAAAAAAATACAAAAGGCATGCGACGAATTTTAAAATTACTGAACGTTTTATCAAGCATGCCCAACCTTAGATTCAATGAACAAGAATTAAAGGATTGCTTTTTTAAGAATTTACAAGCTCGTTTAGTTGGTTAATGACAGAAAATATTAAATGTAGGGGAACACAAGCTGAATAATTTAGTTTGCTGGGATTTTTACAGCTATACCATCTTTGACAAAAACACCATTTATTTAGTACAATTCATTCCAAAATCAGTAACTTTTTAAAAGAACAACTTTTATGATTAAAATATACAATTTTAATGGGTCAACTTGCCAAGAGATCCATGCCATTCAATAGCTACTTACTATATCCAAAGGCTAACAATCAATTTTCAGCAAAAAAAATAAAATAAATTGAGTCTCCTACAATAAGGGATCCATTAAGGTCACCTACCGTAGCCAACACCATTAATTTTGGTTTTTTCTAAATTACCTTTGAAGAATGGTGGATAATTTACCCACCAACCAATGAAAATGATCAATTTATTGGTAGGGTCAAGATAGTTCGTGAATATGAGCTTACGTGGCTAATGTGTATTGGTTGAGGTAAATTACCCACAATTCTTTTAGGTATCCTAGTGGTCACCATCAATCTTTCATGCCCTTCCTTCAAAAAAAAAATTAATCTTTCATGCCCTCTTGACCTAAACTCCGTAATCAGAGCCGGAAGTTTGACCGACTCATTCTTTGTGTCAAATTGACAATAATAGTAGCTCTAAGGTTTTATATTTCCAAAACACACCCCTTTACAAGATGAGTAATATATATATTATTGGCTAAAATGGTGCTTTATCTTATTATTATTTTAGTTTCAAATGTAACTCCAATGAATTTATTTATCTTCTCTATCTCAGGTCCCTTTTGGCTTAGATTGTGCTTGAAAAGTGTTACATCGGTATAACTTTGCAAAACGAAGAGACCGTTTTAAAACCAAAAAAAATGACATACTGATATAACTTTTGTGACAAAAAAAAAAAACAATTTAGAGAAAAAATTAAAAAAATAAGGGCCCAATTGAATACTCCTTATATTATAGATTCACTATAATAGAATATAAAGGAAACATATTTCATAAATATAGTTAAAATAGCAAAAGATCCACTACAATATTATCTATGTATTTTAGTTACACAATAAGCATAACTTATAAACAACGTATAATTTTTTATACGCATGCAAATTTATAAATTAAAACAGTAGAAAGATAAACTTGAAGACTTCCAGTTTGCTACCAATGTCTCATAATTACTTCTAAATCACACGAAGTAAAACTATATGATCAATTAGAATGATGGGAAAAAACTCTATTTAAATAAACCATACATTCTGTAAAAAAATAAAATAAAAATACATACATACATTTTGATGGTTAATGAGACTCTTAAGTGGTTACTGAGATACATGGAAAATAATGGATAGCTACATACATTTTTGTGGTTAATGACACAATCTTGGATTGTGTAATAAAAATATTCCTCTATATTAAAAAAAAACTTTTTTAAAATAGATATTGTTCTTAATATAATAAATACCGTAAACAGTATCATGTGTTTGTATTTGATGATGACAAACTTCATGTTTGAATAGCATGACTGTATAAAAATGTGATTTATTAGATGCATACATTCTCTATGTATAGAAATGAACTCTTAGTTCTATGTGTAACTTCTGAAGTAATTATGATTAAATCACTTTTTTTAATAATTTGACAATTACAATTGATTGATGCTATGCAAAATATTTAACACGGGATGCTATAGAAATACTTATGTAGAAAATAATGTAACACAATACTTATACACGAAATTTTGTGTACCACACAATGAACAGAAAAGGAAAAAAAAAAGATCTTTATAACCTTTGAGATCAATCCCTTGAACGTGTGGAGAGACATAGAGAATCTTGGGGTCTTAGAGACCAATAATATTGGGGTGCAAAATGTATCTATATCTTCCTTTTTAATTTGTTATTGTTGAATAAAAATAAGACATGCATTTCCACACGAGGCAAGAATCACTATACAACAATAATCTTTTATAATTTTATGCTCTCTTGCACGCACAAATTAATGCCATCAATAGAGTCCACAATCACGTGTAATGTGTCCACCAATAAACGTACGGGTCATTTTCAACCCAGCTTGCCAAAATCATATATGTTCATAAACTTCATTTTGATTTGAACACAAGAAGATCTTCAACTTCGCAATGGGGTGGGTTCTACAAGATCTAGTGTACAAATATCAGTATTTATTACTCTAACAAATGCTCTTTGAATGCAGAAGTTCAGAAACTTTTTGTCGTTATCATCGGGAAAAAAATAAAGGAGAAATAAATGTGAGTTGAATGTTAAGGTATATATACATATTTGTTTTCGTTTCTTTTTGTCAACTTGACATCGATCAAGTTACCGCATCAAGCGTGAGGATGAATAGAGGGACCGTGAGTTATTATTTATAGAGCAATGTTATTTTGAAACACAAATTTAACATCAAATTAGATAGTTAATATTATAGTTAAAAAAAGTTATGGCAAATGAGTTATATATTATATATAATGAAAGAAATGGAGCACAAGATGTGCTCGTGATACAATGGTTTAGAAGAAGAATAAAAAAGAGAAACAAAAACGATACTTTAAGCACAATAACTCGAAAACAAAGAATTCAAAATCTAGCTCAAAACCCGACGAGAGGGTTTGTTAGTGAGTAATTAATGAATATAACAGTATCGTAGCTCATTAGTTGTTTTGGACATCATTAACCATAAATTGTAAGGCTTTGTTTGGGAGTTTGAAGGGGAAGGAAAGGAAAGGTTTTGACGGGTGCAAAATATGTGGAGAAATAGAGAAATCTTTCAAAAAAATTTAAAAGAGTAGTTTTTTAGAGAATGATAAATTAATGCATATGATTACTTTATTTTTAATTTTAAGAATATTATAACAACATAGATTAAATTTGAATAATTCTAATTAACTCTCCAAAACCCCCCAAAACCCTCCCCCAATACAATTTTTTAGTTCCTCCAAATGAGGAGGGTTTTGTATTATGAAGAAAAGTTAACCCCCAAAGCCTTCATCTCCCATTTTCCTCTATTTCTTTCACTTGTTCATTCCTTTTTTTCCAAGCCTTCCCCTCCAAACTCGCAAACAAAGCCTAAGGGGAGACAAACAAGACATCAATATTCTGGTGAATTTAGCTTTATTAAATTTGTAGGTTTTTTTCTACCGTTTTATATCATTCATTTGAATATTGTGAGTTTATTTGCAAATTCTTTCTTCTAAATTTTAGGTATGCTCAATTTATTTTATTTGGAAGTAATTATTCATATTACATATAGTATACATGCTCCCTTTAGTCCTATTTATAAAAACATTTGAGTCAATAAAAGTTGATGTATCTAATTTAAAATTTGAATCAGATACATCAACTTTTATTAACCTAAATATCTTTTATAAATAGTAGCGAGTGGAGTATTAACCAATAACTTTCACTAATAATGACTTGGGCAGGCAACCAAGACATAAATATTCCGATCAATTTAACTTTATTAGATTTTAGGTATTTTTCCATTTTATTTTATTAATTTGATTTTGTTTGCAGATTCATTTTTTTTCATTTGAGGTACGTTTAATTTGTGTTATTTGGAAGTAATTTACCGATTAGAATGAATGAATGTATGGTTTAGTAAAAAAAAAAATCACGTGTAACGAAAGATACATTTACTTGAAGTTAAGTGAAATATAAGTAATACTACTTATTGTTGAACTTAAATTTTTTTACATCTATAAGTAACTTCTCGATAGAAAAATCCACCAGTAACGAAAGATACATTTACATTTATAAGTAACTCATCAACTTCTTTAATTCATTAGGTCGAACCTGTTGAGCTACCCAACCTCCTAAATTAATTAATTTGAGCATTGCATTCAAATTATTCGTTAATGCAATAAAAAAATTCGAGAAGATCTTCAACAAAAAGTTGACTTCGAACTCACATTTCTAAAGGATCACAAAAGAGAAGAGGAGTATAAATTTTTTCCAAATTAGCAAAAGAAATGTTTGAAAAACTCATTCACTACAACTTTGAAAAACAAATTAAAGTTCATATGCTCAAGTCAGGATTGTTGAAGTATGAGTGTGCGTGGATACAAATTTGACCACGAGTTCTTCTATGTAAAAGGATATGCTTGTAAAGGAAACAAAACCATGGACCACAGGGACTAGAGATTCTTTTGTGACACCCACTAATAACTAATGTGATTATATATGCATATGGGTTTTGGTGCCCATGCTACCATGCAACAACGCTCACCAAATCAGATTAAAAAAGCAAAAGGGAGCAAAAAGATAATATAATTGAAAGAAAGATTGAGTTTTTTATTTTTTGGGTCAAAAAAGAAAGGTTGAGTTGATGTATGGTGTTAAAGATGAATATTTGTCATTGAATTTACAATATTCATATGGCAATAAGCCTTTCACATCTTGGTGTGTGAATGCATCACAATATACATAACTGATCCTAACTAGATTAGCATAAAAATAATGTAACAATCATATACAGTACACTATATAACCAATTCAATTTGACACTCTAAAATAGTGTTGTCATGACTTGAAAAGTCAATAAACAGTTCTTTTGTAATAAGAATTCATGTAAACTAATGGATTGTGGATTGTTTTTGTGCTTTCTTTTCTTTTTTCAAGTTAAGTGTTTTAATATTATAAATATATAAAAATACAGTAATTTTTTTTCATTAAATTTATTTTACTTAAGGTCATGAAAAACTTATAAATATACCTAATACAAAAAAAAAAATACAAAGTATTTTATCAAGTATAAGTTCAAAACTAAGTTTAGCTATATAATGTTAAGGACTCTTTTTAGACCAAGTATGTGTTTGGTCTCACGATGTTTGGTTTGACAACTAATGAATAATTCATACGTTTGAAGGTCAATCCAACGTAAAATCGTGAAAAGAGAGAAGCTTGGATTCATAACTTTCACGGTAACATGATTTCGCGTCCCAATTTTGAAAATGCCAACCCCATTCCAAACACACAAAATGTTAGGAAAATGTAATGTTAGATATTTGCCCCCTTATGACTCAAACTCCTAAAATTTTGATCAATCAATCAGTTTAGTAGATCCAATTGTATGTATAAATATACCGGTGACCCAATTTGTATATTATCCACAGAAAGGAAAACAATGAGAGATGCTAAAGAGACATGAAAAGAAAGTAGTTGACAAGTGACTTCACATGAAAACAGTGAATCAAGACTTCCCACTCCTTGGTTTGTCATGAAACAAAGAAAATCGACAATGTCTCATTCACGAGAATATGACCATTTCCAACTCTCTTTGTTTCATTCCAACATTTTCATCTCTTTGTCTTTTTTCTCTCTTGGAATGTGTGCTTGATTCCCTTTTCCCTTTTTTATCTAAACTTTTGTCAATTTCCACCGGATTTTGTTCACCCTTAGAACAAATTTATGATGTTGATATTACCATAAAATATTCTTTACATGTTCTTTAACTAATTAGCTTCATTAGAGCTAGGCAAAAAAAATCCACTAGCTAGCTAGTACATAATATATTGATTCAAAAGGAAGCAAAAATTATTGGATTTAGAAAATGATAAAAAAATGTAACAAGAATCTCTTCCTTTATTTCTGTGGGCCATTAAATAATTGCATGCAATCAGACACCAACTAGTACTATCAAATATTTAATTGAAAATTTTCTCCATGATCTATTACTATCGAAATTTAAACATAACATGTCATATTATAATCAACCAAATGAAAAAAAGAAAAGAAAAGAAAGAACCCTTTTATTATTTTATAGAAAAATTTTCAACCTCAACCATAAAAATTATGCTTGATATAAATCCTATTCTATACATCAAGTTTACCAAAACAAGGTTTTTCAACTTTAGCAATTGATGGTGAATGTTCAGAATCACACTCAGTTTGATGAAATTACAATAACATCGTCATTTTGTTGAAATTTCAAAGTGCTTTTAATTTTTTTTTCAGTAAAAATTACTGTGACACACCGTAATTCTATTAAACTCGATCTTATCCAAACATGCACTTTTAATTTTATCTGGAAAAGAAAACTCCAATCTGAAAACTATTTCTCCTTCCCTTTATTTGATCAATTGAAGTGTTGTGGCTCCAACCATGGCCATAGTCCAGATTGATCATCCATGGCACAAAACATGTTACTCAAGCTTTCTTCTTTAACCATGTGATCAATCTTTTGACACTGAATGTCTTGTCTTGAATTGGTTTGAAAGAGCTGATGAGGAACTCCTGCTGGTCTAGAAGAAGATGGAAATAGGTTTATGCTTGTCTGCTGAGTAGATAAAGGACTATCAATAGCTTGTGTCCTTGTTGAAATATCCAACTTGATATCTGAACTGTTTTCACTTCTGTTGCTGCTTGATCCCTCAGTTTCTTTATTAAGGTTGATTGATTCAGTTGGTTCTCTATTTTTCAGTGCCAATATCTGCAGCAAAAAATGGAAATCATTAACATTAAGAAATCACAAAATACCACAAGTAAAAAAGCTTTTTTTTGCTTGGACTATAAAGTTTTCATGTTATGATGAATTAAATTATTAATTTTTTTACCAAAATGAGGAAACCATGCAAAAGAAAACATGTCATTGAGTGGAAAGTAACTGTGTAATGATAGGAAAAAAGCAGCTTTTTGTAAAAGTTATCATTAGTTGGTGAAATTGATGAAAGGAAATAAAGGTTATCTTAAAATCATGAAATTTCTTTTATATTCAAAAAGCAAAATACTACTCATCATGCTCTCAAGCTTTATTTTGTACAAGATCAAAACAATCTCATCTCACATAGCACAAATTTATAACATTTCTTGTTGACCCAAAATACTTGAATCTACTGTGTTATTTGAAAATCAAAATATAGACATCTGAAGGGACACTTTGTTTATATTTCTATCTATCTCTCTTTTACTTTTTATCTTCTGCAACAAACACATATTTGGAAAATACAAATAAATTAACGAATATGGTATTTGACATCAAAATTTTAGAAAAAAATGTACATAACAAAAAACAAATCTTTTAGAACAACATTAGATTGGATCATCAGTATCCACTGAAATTCAGCTCTCGTCGCTTAGATTCAATCAAAATAATTGGATCATAAGTAAGAATAAAAAGTTACAATACAAACCTCAGTCTGAAGTTTTTGATTCTGAGCTTGAAGTGCATCATTATCAGCCTTAATAGTATCATATTGTCTTTTGAGAACATCATAGTCTTTCTCTAACTGTTTTGTCTTCCACCTAGCTCTTCTGTTTTGAAACCATATAGCAATCTGTCTTGGCTGCAATCCAAGAGCCCTTGCTAGCTGCATTTTCCTCTCAGGTTCAAGCTTGTTTCCTAACTCAAAACTCTTCTCAAGTGTCTTCACTTGTTCCATGTTAAGCCTTCTCTTCTTCTCCCCTAACTGTGATCCATCATCGGATAATTCTTCCTCGACATTCGCTTCTTCTCCAAGTTCTATCCCTGAAAATGACATAGATCTCTTTCCTAAAAAGGATACCCCTCCTCCTGCATCAACATTTAAAACATGTTATTACTTTCATCCCATAAAAATAAATATTACATTGCTAGATTTAAATAAAGGTTTGCGACCGCGATCTGGGCCACGACCTAATAGGTTTTAATGTTGTGGTAACGACAACAAAACTGTAACCGAGGCTGCATCGGTTGCATTTAACGACAATTCTCCACAATATTTATGTGAGTGTTCTAGAGAAAGAAAGTACCATGGTAATCTTGAGGTGCACATGAGGTTATAATTGAGTTGAGTGAAGGTGGAGGTTGATGATGTTCATCTTGATGAGAAGTTTGTAGCATGAAATTTGCTGGAAAGAACGCCATATCATTGCAAGCAAAAAATCCAATATCTGAATGAATAACAAGAGAAGATTGATCTCTTGGTGCAAGTTTGGAAAGGTAAGAACTATATTGTTGTTTTTGAAGCAACTATGACAAAAATTGAAGTCCAATGCAAAACATCTTATGCTAAATTGAAGAGTAAGCAAAAATTGTGATGAAATATTTTATGTGAATATTTCAAAAGGAAATGGAAATTGGAAGAAAACGGTGAGAGGGGAAAGAGAGTGAGAGAAATGAGAAGAAATGTTTGAGTCTATATTTCTATACATCAACTTCAATATATATCACTAATTTTTTTTCCTTATTATATGTAAAGTTGCAACTGTTAAATTAAAAGAGAGAGTGTGTGTGTGTGAGAGAGAGAGAGAGATAATGAAAAAAAAAAGAAAGTAATTTGTTTTATCTTCTATGTACATGAAAAGGAGAAACAGCTAGATGAGTTTTTCTAGATGGAATATACATGTTAGTTATTAGATGTCAAAATGGCATTTAGCATTTGGAAAATGAAATTTAAAAATAAATAATAGGAAACAATAAAAAAATGCTAGCTTCTCTGTATTAACATGTCTAATATTCCATTGGAGTGAGTGCTTAGGTAAGCTCATTAGTTGCAATTATTTTCTTAATTATAAATAAGGTTCTCACTTAGGAGACAAGAAGTGGGGGTTTCCTTTACTAATAAAGTTGTCTTTAATTAGTTATAGTAATAGAATTGCATGTCCTTGATTCCATTATCAAAGGCTAGGAAATGGAGATTCATGTAACATGGTTATTTAATCTAGAGTGGGTTCATTTTTAAATTTGAAAAAAAAAATTACTTATAATTTTTTAATCATAAAAATCATAAACAAATGGAAGTAGATGGGGCAGGTGTTCTTACTGTTGGGAAAAGACGAAACTTATTACATGGTGTGGTGACAAATTGAATTGCTACATAATAAAAATCAAATATTTACGGTGTTCTTATGATTGATTTGTGATGTAGTACATCTATTAAATCTAAAGACAAATGGGTTGCTATGACTTACAATCCAATTTTTATTTTTATTTTTACCAATATTAATATGTTAAGTGCGCATCATCGACTTGCTTGTCTTTTTATATTGAAAAAACTCAAGTCTTACGTATGTTAAAAATAAAGTTGAAAATAAGTTTATAAAGAATGACACCTTATTTTACAAGTCGATTTTGTCAAGATGATTCAAGTTTAATATAAAAGTTTAATATGACATTAGAGGCAACCCATCTAGATCAATTAACATTTATACCTAACACGACCAATTCAATAGTGCAAGGCATGGACGGCAGTTGAAAAAAAATTCAAATCCCACATCGAATAAAGATAAAACCTACAACAAATTTATAAAAAGTGAGGTTTCATAAATTACAAATCGATTTTGTAACAATCTAGTATTCAACTCATTAACTCCCTCACATCTAGATTTACAATCCAATCCAAATTAGTTATGAAAGAAAAGAGATTGTGTTATATTGTTAGGGGGTAAGGAAGAGAAGAGAGAAGAAGAAAGAGGAATATATCTAGAGGATGGGTCCAATGGAGAGGGCCAGGGTTTGTTACCAAACCCACCAACAAGTATCATGCATTAGGACGAAGCTCTCTCGCATCAAACCATTATCTCATTCCATCAGTTTCAGCCTCTTAGTCCCCTATTTTATGTCTTTTTGATGATATGCATGAAATTGAAATCCTCAAGTTAAGCTTAGCTTGTGTGTTGTGCTTTGTTAATACGTACCTTACCCTACCAGAGCTGTTCTCATTTGTCCTTTTCCCTACCATATAATATGTCCATTTACATCCCACATTTCCACTGTTTCTCCCACTAGAGCTAAGTACTGTCAATGCCAACTTCCTAAAAATTGGCCCGGAGTTGGAGTACATCTTGTGACATATACAAATCTAATAAATAATTTATAATTTTGTGTAAATTACGAATATTAGTTTTACTTATAAAGTTCTTCAACAAAAATTTAAAAAAATAAAATTCTTGCATTGTTACCTCCAAATGCATTATAAAGGGTTTACAAACCATTCATAAAAGGGTTAAATAAGTTTTTCGTCCCTATAAATATAACAAATTTTGATTCTAGTCCCTATAAAATTAAACTGAATGTTTTCATCCTCACAAAATATTTTATTTTGTTTTTCGTCCTTAATAGATATAATTTTGACGTATTTTTGACATTTTTTGAACATAATATGAATATATAAATGTCGAATATAATAAACGGACATAACATGAATACAATTTGAACATAAAAGAGTTATAATTTTGCCATTTATATGAACATAAAATGACCATTAAGGACGAAAAACAAAATAAAAAAATTTGTGAGGATGAAAACATTCAGTTTAATTTTTTAGGGACTAAAATCAAAATTCGCTATATTTATAAGGACAAAAAACTTATTTAACCCTTCATAAAATAAACATGGATATCATATTTTTTTCCGCACAAACCATTCCCAAGATATATGCTTAATTCTATCCAACACCTCTTCTACTTTGGACTGTTTAGAATAAAAGATAACTTGTACAAAAAAAAAAGAAAAGAATAAAAGATGATTTCATTCCTCATGGTCCATATTGCCCAAAGTCAAATCAACAACAACCCTTTCGATGCTTTCTCATTCTTGGCAAAAAAACAGAAGATTTCTAACAACATGATAGGGTTTACCAGTAAAACTAATGCAAGCCCGAACCACCTGAAAATGTCATACCAAATTATCGCCGCAAATCAACACTTGATAGTATCTCGAGTAGTTGTAATTCACTTTTGTCCTAAATCATACAAATTCATAGGTGTTTTGTAGTGAGAAATCATGTAAATCGACAAATCAAGACATCACATGAAGGATCAAGGATATGAAGGTTTAAGACCAATGGTTCTTAGAAATTTTTTGAAGACAATACAAAGTGAAAAAAAAAATCATTTCAAGTTCCTAAGAGTTTCAAGACGGAAGAACAATCCAAAACGGGACGAACACGCAAGAATTCGCAAAGAGGGGTGCCTCGTAGTATATCTTCGTAGATAATAGCTACAGTAGTATATCTCCATTCCCACCTTCTAAACTTCCTGCAAACTAGAGCTCCTCGTCCCGAGTGTTTGTACCCCAAGAGTACAGACACCGTAATACACAACAACAACAACAACAACAACAAATAGGTGAGAATATTCATCATAATATATATTGGAATACATGAATAATACATAAATAGGCATAACATCATACTACAAGAATGTGTGGAATTTGCACTAGATATTTTTCCACGCAAAGTGTATTTTTCGGCGGAATTTAGCCGCAACGAAGACCACCCTTGCAAATGGTTGCGACAGAATATGGCCGCAGCAAATGTCAATGTGGCTTTGTGTGGGATTAAAACCACCACAAAAACCATTCTGAAGTTCCGATAAAGTGGCTTTTGCGTGGGACTACATGTTCGCCGCAAAAGCCATGCTGACTAGAAAGGGAATTTGCATGGGACTCTCAGTCTACCGCAAATACCACGACATTTAAAATATATATATATATATATATATATATATATATATATATATATATATAT
>Ga0228711_1010675_pt1 | contig 11990 bp, 4 predicted proteins | sample MedpolnodulmetaG_2_FD_177996 | JGI IMG/M metagenome (GOLD analysis project Ga0228711, IMG submission 177996) | Root nodule microbial communities from Medicago polymorpha collected in Santa Monica, California, United States - brown nodules | ecosystem: Host-associated > Plants > Roots > Nodule...
AGACACAAAGCAATTATACAGGTTCCTTCCACAAACCGGAAGTAGTCATGTCCCCCTTGCACTTCCAAGGAGAGTTCACTAGAAATGTAATATCTGATTACAATTGCTCACTGCTACAACTAGCAAGAGACTTCAAATTACTCAAGCACAACTGCAAGAGATTTTCTATGCTCCTGAACTAAATCAAGAGACTTCCTAAGCTCAAGCACACAAGCAAGAGACTTCTATTCAAACAGATTTACAAAGAAATTTGTTTGAGGTTGAACACTTGATATACAATCAGTGGTGTTCACAATGCAAATCAGATACAGACTCTTAAGACTTTAGAATTTCTAAGATATGAACTTTGATAAGAAATTCTAAGTGAACTTTTGATGCAGAACAATTTCAATAGAGGTTTGACACTTGTAAACTGTTGTTCTTGAGTCTTTTCTTATGTGTGTATCCAAACAGCATGTCTTCACTCCTTTATATAGAGGTGAGAAAGATACGTTGGAAATTGCCAGCACATCAAAAAGAGTCATTTGAAGCTTGATCGAATCACCAATGAACTTTTTCCTAATTTGGTTATTGTCCTATAAAGGATCAATTTCAAATCCATTCCAAGTCTAGAGGAACACTGGTGCAGGCATAGCTGTTTTTCTTGTCCTGTTGCAGACATAAATCAGAGTAGTGGAGAAAGTGGTTGTACACTTTGTATAATTGTCCTTTGTCAACTCTCTCCAACGAAAAAGCATCCAATGCCTTCAAATCCATTTGAATTAGCCGTTGCTTAGTTCTTTCAGTCTTCTGCAATGCCAGACGAGATTAAATCATTTGAACAACCTTTGAAGCTTTAATTCTCTCAGCTTCTGATGATATTCAGCTCCTGATGATCTTCAGATCTTCTGATGAAAACTGCTTCTGGTGATCTTGCTTCTGATGAGGTGCTTCTGATGACGTCAGCACTTCAGGAGCACTTTGTCTTCAGAACCTCTTTTCTTCAGATGCTTCAAGCTTCCTTGTTGTTGATTTCATTGCTCTCATTTGTTCTTCTAGAACCTATGCTCTAAAAAGACACTCTATTTTTGTTTATGGTCTTGCATACTTGAACAAATATTAGCATATCCAATTGACAATTTCTAATACCTTGTTATCATCAAAACTCAAAGGGTAATGTTAAACACATTTTGTTCCAACAAATTTTTCAAGTGTAAAATCCTTAACCATTGTCCTACGACACTTGTTAGCAAGACCCTTAACTTGATAATTATTTGGAGATACATTTTAAATTATTTCATGAATCAAAATTATACGTAATAGGTCAAATTTAGTAATATATATTACAAATACAAACCGGTACTAATTTTATTCACGGATTTTATTAGCATTTAATATGCTACGTCATCGACTAAGTCACAATTATATTTATGAAGAAAAGAAAATATATTTTCATGACAATAACTCTCATATAGAAAGAAGAAGAAAAACTTCAAGGTTCAATTGTCACAACCAGAAAATCTGTGACTACTGACGTATATAGAAGACCAAGATAAAGAAGAAGAAAAAATGTTAAAAAGACAACTAGTTGATGTGATTGATGTTTCAAGTCAATGTTAGGGTTGGTTGACAATGCAAGAAAGTTAATTCTAATGGACAACATGCATAACCACATGACTCATAATAGTAGGAACCGGTCCAAAGTCGCTCAAAATTTGATGAAAAAAAACTGCTTAGACTATGTGCATGTTTAAGTTTTCCCCAACGTCAAAGTCAACACGGGGATGTGGATGAGGGTATTGATATTGCTAGTAAAAGCAATATTATTTTTAATTTGTTGTGAAATTAACCAAAACTATAGCAAGATATAGTAAAATATAGAAGAATGGAAACATGGGAGAAATAGATAATAAGAAGAGAGGTCTACATTGTTCATTTCAAAGTTTACTTTACAATGCTACATAAGTCTATTTATACAACACAAATCTTGTACCCCACAATAATCAATAATACAATATTGGGTTAAATCATAATAGTCAATCGCGGATAGAGGCGCGTAGCGGCCGACCCCAAAAATGAGATAGTAGGATAGCGGATAGTGCTATAACTGCTATTTTATAAGCTATAAGTATTAACATTTTGTAAGCTATGAGTAAAAAAACAGTGGAGCGAGATTGAAGAAATGAGTAAATTTTTTGACATTAAAGCTGGGAATAAATTCAAATCTGAAAGGAACATCGAAATCTAAAAGGAAAATAAAGAAAAGAACCACAATGAAGAGGAAGGGAATCTTTTCTTTTTTTTATGAGGAAGGAAATCATAATACAAAAATGAACCAATAAACAATCAATAAAACATAGACTTCAATAAAACAACAAAAAAAAAACGAGGAAGATGAGAAGAAAACAAACAGAGGATGAAGAAAACAGCGCACAAAGGTGGGAGAAGAGACAAAATGCTGTAATGTTTTTAGGGTTTAAAGGAAATCTAAAAAATACCCTCAATTTTCTTTTAAAATCACAACCATTTTTGTAATTTTCCCATTAAAATGAAAGGTGGTTTTGGATTTCGCAACCAAATCCGCACCGCACAACTATGTCATTGTAGCAGCTGAAGCGACCATTATTTAAAACTGTAACGCTACAACGTTAAGCGTAGCTGTTTGTCACTGCTAAGCTACGTGCGGCCGCTATCGGTCGCTATTGATTACTATGGGTATAATATTTTTTACTCCATATAAATATTCAAACTTTTGTATATGTGGCTACTGGCTACTACTATTTTACATGTTTGTATGTCCCCAATAATTAATTCTCGTTGGCCACACCCTATAGGGATCATAAAATCAATTACGGTAAGTCCCGTTTGAAGAGACTCATGACATCATGAAAAATGGATACAAATTTTTGAAATTTAGGACTCCTACTAAGTATTGAAGAAGCAGAAAGAAGTTTGGAAGAAGAAATGATCAACCTTATCTTATGGTCGAGACCGGTAAAAATGAAGCTCTTTAAAGTAAATCCAGAACGAGTCCTCTCTTGCAGGAGGGATGGGCGAGAAAGGGGGGAAGTCCAATTGCTTAAAAAACATTAAACTAATTCTTGTAAAAATAATTTAGGAGGTAATAATTTGGCGCTTAAAAATTGATATTGAATTCATGTTTTATTAAAATAATTTTTTTTGGAGGGATTCTTATAAAACATTAAACATTCATGCAAAAACTTATTCAAAAATATGAGGGGTACACATGATCAGACTTAAAAGCAAGGACCGACAGGGCGGATGAAATTTTTTTGTAAGACTAAAAGTCGAAGAAATTTAGGAGTACTAAAATAAAAATTTAGAATATTTATAGGAATAAAAACATATTTAACCACAATATTCACATAAATTGGTGTATTCTAATATTCCTATACTATGCAAACATAAACATATAGTAATATTATTCTTACAACCCGTAATTTTAAACATAAGAGTGTATATTTTTAAAACAAATAGAACGTCACAGTCTTTCTCAATTAGAACTTACTAAACAAACATTGTCTTTTCTTTAGGAACATCATTTTTTAGAATTAAATAAATCAAAGTAAAGCGTACCACAAAAAATTGGTATCTTTATCTTTATATATATAAATGATAGACAATGTTGCAAGTAGTCTGATTAACCCTAATCCCGCTTTTTTTGATTAGCTTAAAAAATCTAAATGAAAAAAAGCTTTTGCAAAGATTCAAACTTGAGATTTAATGGTTACTTCTCAACATTTTAACAACTAAGCCACTGACAATTTTCTTGATTTAATTTTGTTTCCATTAACTGATATAAAATATCAAACGCCCATTTAAAAAAAACCATTAAATCCATTTTCTCGTTTCCCACTATCACACTATCCATAACCCACCAACCACCTATTAATTTCTACCCAAACAGTTATTATTATCAACATCATAACTTCCCACTAAACCCCGCCCACTAACCTTAATGCATGACTAAACTTTTTGACAAATTGTCTACATTATTAATCATTATTTCAAGATAGTCACTTATAACATTTCTATAAGCAATATATATGTCTAATTTCAAATTAGGGAATATATATATATATATATATATATATATCTGTGTGCGCGCGCGCGCGCGTGTGTGTGCGATTTCATTTTTATTATTATTATTTTTTTATGAAATATATACATCATGTAGTCAATTAATGAATCGATTTAGTTTTTTAAAACAATATTGTATTCCATTAAAGGTTTCTAATAATATAGTCAATTTTTTTGGTAGTGATAATATAGTCAATTTGATAAATATACATGAAACTCTAAAAAAAACCCGTGCATCCCACGGGTTAGAGTCTAGATTTTAGAAATATACGACATCTGTCACATAACAATAAGTTACAATCGAAATACCCGATGGGCAAAAATGTAGGTTTATAAAGCGATTACAAAATGGCATAACAACTTAAATGAAAGATACACCTAGGATACAAACTATCCATACATGATACTTGTATCATGAAGCGCTCCCGATAGTCACCTATGCAGAGGGTGCTAGTCCAAGAAAACACAATTGAAATCTAACCAGAAGCAAAACAAGATCCATCCAAGTCCTAAAATATGACAACTCCGAAATGGGACCAACACAAAACAACTAATAACGTCCTCTTAAGTATAGGCTACCAACCCGCAGTTGAATTAACAATTGATCATCGAATACCAATCCACAAGAGTTAGTAGATCCACAACTCCCAATTCTAAGATCCGCATATGACAAAGATGCTTCATCCTCGCCCAAGTACTCATGTGGTTCTAAAAAAATCAACTATTTGGTTTGTGAAAATGACTCCCAAGTATAAATTGAGTTGATGTGTATAAAATAATCTTTATACTCTGAAAGAGTTTGCCCTCTGAGAATATAAACATTGAGTGACACTTTGAAAAAACAATGCAAGGTTTTATTTTGTCAATCCTCTAAGTGAAGGAGTCTTATGAGAGATAATAAGATCAATGATTTGAATACAATGATCCTCTAAAGGTGTTCCATTAAAAGAAAAATAATACTGATCTTCTGATCAACACTGAATCCAGAATCAACGCCTTTGTTCTTCAAGCAAGGAAAATATTAATCTTCTGATAGCTCACCACGTCTATAACAAATCATAAAGCTTTGATGACTTTATCTTCTACAAGATTCATCAAGTGGAGATCAAGTCTTGAAGCCCATAAGATCTATCCTCTACTCAACAAGTCTCTAAGACTTTGGGTAGTCGAAGTACTTACCTCTGGAAGCATATCGTCTAACGAATAATGTCATCCTCTCCACCTATCACCCAGGAAGTCCAACCCAATCATACGAAGACAACGAGAAAATAGTACAACAAATCCTATAATACAACGCCATGTGTTTACGACTGTGACACTTAGTACAATATATCAAACGACTCTATGTATGATCGTTTATCATGTTCTCCAACGTATTTATTTCCAACGGTTTTATTCTCTCTTTGGTATAAAAGGGAAACTATTCAAATCGTTTGGATTGTCTTGTCTTCAAAGTTCTTTCTTGGCGAATCCCAAAAAAAAAAAAAATTAAAGAAAAATATAGAGTAATCAAGAAAAAGCCAAGAACATGATAGTGAAAAATCACTGTAAAACCTCTCAAAGGGAGAGCAATTAAATCATGTTGTAAATCAACCAAGTAGTCGTATAACACTTGAATTGATATAGAATTTTATTGTAACATTATCTCCTAGAGAGTGTTCATCCTATCAACGTCATTGTATCAATTAAATACAAACTCATCACTTATGTACAATTCTCAATAATGGAAACAACCCTTATTTAGCAAGGTATTGTAAAGAGACTTATGCTCATGTTATATGAGAAGAGAAAGCAGACTTTATCTAAGTCGTGATCTTTGGTGGAAACTCATCATGTTTGTTGAAGCAGAAAAGTTAGGTGGCAAAGGACTTTGAAAACAATGATGCTTTATAGGATTTCAGAGTAAATCCTATCATAGTAGATATAATTTAAAGATTGTAATAATTTGATTATAATGGATTAAGTCCTTCTAGAGTAGAAGGCAAAATCACTCTGATAGGAGTGAACTGGACTAGGTATCAGATTAAATAATGAACAAGTATAAACATATTGTGTCATTCTCTCTCTATCCGTATACGTGTGTACCTTTCTTCTCTTTATGTTCTGGTTGTCTTATTTAGATCAAATTATTTATGGTTTACCATCACCTTCTGTTGCATGTTAAATGAAGTTAAATGCTTGAATAAAAAAACTTACCTTAGTCTAAAAAACTTCTTAAAAGAAAAAATACAAAAAGGCTTAAGTGTTAATAATTGTAAATAAAAAAAGTGTCTTATTTCTTGTGTTTCCCCACCTTCAGTTGGTATCAGAGTCTTATTTCTTGATTGAACACTTAACTATGTGGGAGTCAAGATCATTTTTAATACGGGAAATCCAAGTCAAGTGGTTTAAGGTTTTTTGAATTTTTTTTCTCAATCCCAGTTTCTTAAGTTGTGGGAAAAACAAATTAGTTAACAAATCAGTATTGCATTCTGCAAATAGAAAAGTTGCTATGGAATTAATCTATTTCTATGTGACAATCAAATCTATTAACAATAATCATTATTTCTTTTCTAAAAAGATTTTAGTTTTGTTCTAATATTTTTTCAATGATAGTTTAAGTACTTTTCAAAACCTCATTATTGAGCTACTATGAAATACTTAAGAAGAACAAAAATGAAAACAATGTTAAGTTCTGCTCCTATAATCTAGTGAAATATTCAAATTCAGTTTTGGATGTTACAGTACTAACTTATATAGTGTAAGAGCGTATTTTAGCATATGATTATTTAAATATGGCTAGAAACTGATTCTATTTTCAATGACCTGTATTTTTTAGTTGGCTCTTTTATGTTGTGCTAAAAACTTCTGCATGTAGTCCTGACACCCTCTAATGAAATTTTTTAAGTGGTTAACCTTTCAAGGAGAAGATATGTTAAGAGTGAAACTAAATGTTCATTTTATGACGCGACTAAGTTTTGAAATACATTAGAAAGGTTGAAAAATTGATCATGTTCACCATGATTCAACTAATTTTCAAAATATTGACGAATAATTTATTATATTGACAATAATGATAATATATGTTGATAATAATGATAATGATTTATTATATTGGTTTGACTAATAATTTAATTAATAACTTAATCAACAAGTTTGACGTTTGTCGTTGGCTCACAGAGCGTGACACCTGTAAATCATGGAGTGTCAGGTACGTTTCTTTACTCATGAAAAGGTAATCTCGAAACTTCTCACGTGAATTTACATTTCCAATGTGAAGCCACGTGACTTGAATTGGAATTTGGGTTGTGCTTTGTCGTTACGTCATTTGGTTTGGAGTTACGGCTTTGGTGTGAAGCCGCGTGGATCAGATACGAATCAGGGTTATACTTTGTAGCCATGTCACTTGGTTTGGATTACGATTCTACTGTGAAGTCATGTCACTTGCATTGAAATTACGGTTCTACCTTGAAGCCACGTCGCTTTGATTGAAATTACAATTCTGCCCTAAAATTATGCCACTTTGATTGGAATTATAGTTCTGCTCTGAAGCCACATCACTTTGATTGAAATTTACGTTTTTGCTCTGAAGCCTTATCACTTGGATAAGAATTGTTGTCATGCTCTAAAGCCACATTTTTTGAATTGAAATTATGATTTTGCTATGAAGTCATGTCACTTTGGTTAAATTACAGTTCTGCTTTGAAACCACATCAATTGGATACTTAAATTAAAATTTCGATATACTATAAAGTCACATCACTTAAATTGGAATTATGATTATGCTTTGAAACCAAATCAGTTTTATTTGACTATGCCTCTTCCTCACCCAGGTACTTATGTGGGTCTGTCTCATCACTAGAGATATCAAGTACAAAAGCGTATTAGGCTCGAGAGCCTCACACAGTCACTAACCGCAGTTAGATCTTCAGGACTATCATCCATCCAATTAAAATGTGTGCAGATGCTTGAATCCATCCCATAAAAATTCTCCAATAGTGTGTTCATGAAATTCAGCTAACATTTGTAAACACTAATTTGGTTTAGCTATAATACTTCACAACTGATGTTTTAATGATAACAAAACAAAGGAAAAATTTGTCTACTAATGATGTGTGCAAGTGTGGAGGATAAAATAAAACGAGTGTCAACAACCATCTATTAATAGTTGTTGAACACAAGATTGATAAAATATCAAGGAAGCACAATTGATAGAAGAAAATCAACTCTTTGGTTTGTGAAAATGGCTCCCAAGTATAAATTGAGTTGATTGTATTAAACAAAGTTAAGCAGCGAAACCTCTATCATGTACTTGATGTGTAGAAAATATTCTTTATACTCTGAAAGAGTTTACTCTCTGAGAATATAAACATTGAGTGACACATTGAAGAAACATTGCAAGGTTTTATTTTGTCAATCCTTTGAGTGAAGGAGTCTTATGAATGGTTCATAGAAAAGAAATATGAGACCAGGGGTGGCAAATCGGGCACAACCCGCGCGGGCTGGCCCGTTTAACCCGCTATTTTTGGCGGGTTGAATCGAGGTTTTGAACTCGCTTTCTATAGTTGGTTCGTCCCGCTTAACTCGTTGAAAAAAGGGGCGGGCACGCGACAGAGCGGGCGACCCACTCAACTCATTTTCCTTTTTTTAGACTTATTTTATCCTTTGGATTTATTTTGGTTGATGGATTTATTTTAGGATTTGTTTTATGTCGGTCGATTATTCTTATTTTGCTATTAATTATGATGTTGAGTTTAACAATTTTGTTAATTATCTTGTTTTAACCACAAATTTATTCGATGCCTATTCTTTTACTTTTTTTTATGATAAAAGCAACATAGTTTTTTTGTAACTATTAAGTTGTAAAAAAAAAGCGTTAAAATAAGTTGTTTTTTCTTTCTAAAAACAAAGTTTTTTGTTTAGCGGGCCGGCCCGCCAACTAGTTTGCCACCATTAAACGGGGAAGAGTTAAATTTTGGACTCGATCACCTAATTTGACTTGGTTCGTCTCGTCTCGTTTTAAGCGGGCTTAGACGGGGCAGACCTAAATGGGGCGAGGGCTACATCACAAGATTCTCTAACAAATCAGCGCGTCTTGTGTAACTAGACATCTGAAGGACATAAATAGAAAGAATTTCAAATTACAAGGATAAACACTGTATTTTGTTTTATAGATGGGCTATTTCCAGAGGAGTGAATATTAACGGAAGATAGAAAACCTACTACATGTTTTTCTTATTATTTCTTTCTACAAAATAATATTTTAGAGTTCCAAAAAAAAATTCTTCAATTTTTTTTTTACTTTTCCAGTAATATTTAGGGTAATTGTTGAAATAAACCTTGTAATATACATAAAAAATTAAAATTGCCACATCATAAAAAAAATCCACATGACAGCAGCTACATCACAAGATTCTCTAACACGTCAGCGCATGTTGTGTAACTAGACAACTGAAGTAAACATAAATAGGAAGAATCTCAAATTACAGGATACAAAGTATATATTTTATAGATGGTGATGACATGCTGTCATTACGTATTTTTTAGGACTTATTTTGACATTTTGATAGAGTTCTGAGGTAATATGAGGTAACCAGGGGTGTGAAAAGCATAAATTCTGGAAGTGCTGGAAATAGGCAATCGTGGCGCGATTTTATGTGGCGTGGCACGATTTTGCATAATCGTGGCACGATTTAATGAGGCGCGGCGCGATTTTGGGTGCAGAAAATATTTCCTATTTAAGTTGAAGTCAGTGCCAGAAACAAGGGTTAAGATTTTGGAGAGTAAAAGTGCGATTTTTTGACCTTAAGACTCCTGGAAGGGCGATTTCATCATCCTTTACTCAGTTCATGTATGTTTTAATTATTTCATTGATTATGCTACTTGTAAACTCGATTATGAGTAGCTAAATCTCTTAGAGATTAGGTCTGAGATGATTCCTTGTAACCCTAATTGAACCATGTTGCTGTGAAACTCTATTTATTGTGAATGACAATCTAGTTTTTATTCAATTCAATTGTTCTTAATGCTTTTTATATCCTGATCAAATATAAACATGATTTAGTGAGAACGAATGACTACTGACCATAGCTTTCGACTTGGACCTAATCGAATTGTTCTAATAAACATGGTTAGTCTAGGAATGAATAATCGTTTATTATTGATATTAGGTTAACGTGCTTCAGGCCTTTAAAGATTATTAAATCACCTAATAAATTAGGGGCTGTAGTTTGAAAAGAGAGTTCTAACTCAAGGGATTGATTAGAACTATTTTGTTAACCATCGTGGAACTAGAGAATCATTCATAAGAATAGGTGCAGTATACCAATTAGGGGAACATCGATGATTCGAAAGACCTGATCTCATCTCTCCTTATCTTTTCCAAAATTATCTTATTTTATGTTATTTAATTTTATGCAATCAAATCAAATCTACTGCCTAGGGCAAACAAAATAATTTATACATCCTAAATATTTACTTTATTGCTAAATTGAGATTAACACAGTCCTCGTGGATATGAACTTATTTTATTACTTCGATAGTTTTTGGTACACTTGTCAAACGTCTATCAGATGGCTATTTCCAGAATTCTCATATATTACATGGACTATTTCAACAATCAACCCTATTTGTTACAAGGTCAAATAAATTTTTCTTTCTGATAAAACTTTTAAGATAAGATATGTTTTTGAATATTTTTTTAATGGCTTTTATATGTGTTTAGTCCCTGCAAATAAGAGTCATTTAAAAAATGGTCTATGTATTCCTTAATCCTAGCATTTTGCCCTCTCAAAATTTAATTATTTAAAATTTCGTCCCTCATCCCAATTAATCACTACCACGTCACTGATTAGCTGACGTGGATCATTAACTCAGCAAAATATGGCATGAAGTGACGAAAATACCCCTCATTTCCTTTTCTCTTCTATGGCTTCTCCACCATTACCTTCTTCTTCCTTCTCTCTTCTCTCGCACCACCGTAACCTTATGATATTCACATTTATCAGAATTTGACTCCTCACTGCTTTAAAATGGAAGATGGTTTTAACGCAACAACAATCAAATAATTGTGACAAAATTTTTGAATTAAGTTATAAACATTTTGTGCATTGATATAAGCCACCGTAAACAATGATCTTTTGTTGATTTCTTTTCATTGATTTCTTTTGCTCTTTTCTTTAATCCTTCCATTTTATTTTCTGCTTAACTTTTCATTGATTTCTTTTGTTGCAGGAACCTTGAAGTTTTGGTTTGATACAATGAAAGAAGATAAATAACACTTCTGATTATTCTGACTTTGCAACTTATTATGTACAATTTGTTGCTGATACTTGGTAGTTTTTCTCCAATTCTAAACTTCACCTTAAACTGAGAAAAAAAAACCCCATTTTGCTATGACCCAACTCAAATTCTAAATTCCAATCTATTCGCTTCATCAATTTCTCTAATAAATTATAGAAAAATCTCAATCAATATCCATGGGTTCAAACCATGCTCACCGAACTCAACTCTGATTCTCAAATCAACGACCCTTTAGCTTTGGGTTCTTCTTCTTCTTCTTCAATCCTCAACCTTCAATCTTCTGGAATGGCCGCATACCCACCACCTCAAGAAGAAAACACAACCGCTAAGAGAATGAAGACTTGGTGTGAATCAGAATTCGATGATATTATTCTTCCGGCGGTGGCAAGAAGAATCTATGGTAACCCAGAAGAAACAATCGATTCATCATTCTCAGAAATTCTTGTTGTTGTTGAGGAGAAGAGGGATTTGCCTACTGGCAAAGAGGAAGAAGAGCGTGAAGGAGAGAAGAGAAAACAGTTATGGTTGAGTTCACGTTTAGGAGTGAAGTTTGTAGAAGGAAGTGGAAGTGTGTGAGAGAAGAATCTTATGTGAGACAATGCTAATTCTGCTTTTTTTTTTTTTTTTTG
>Ga0228711_1010677_pt1 | contig 11989 bp, 4 predicted proteins | sample MedpolnodulmetaG_2_FD_177996 | JGI IMG/M metagenome (GOLD analysis project Ga0228711, IMG submission 177996) | Root nodule microbial communities from Medicago polymorpha collected in Santa Monica, California, United States - brown nodules | ecosystem: Host-associated > Plants > Roots > Nodule...
CCCCCCCCTTCAAACTGACATATTTGCTCGTTGCCATTTCCGAATAAACTGCCATCGGGAGTCTCTAACACAACACGCAAAAGATGTAAGATGGTTACGGTCATGGAACGCGACATCCACATTGCACTTCAACCATGTCTCGCTCGGTTTCTCCCAAACTGAGTTGTTACCTTGCACTCTATTCTGGCCGTGTTGCACAACCGGTAGTGATGGATGTGTTATGAACCTCTTGCCATTGTTGTCATGCATCTAATGCTGTCCTTCCAATACTTGTTGAAGTATGATGAGCGTCATTCCAATTGACATCATTACGTGCAGCCTAAATTTGCCAAAGAAGTAAAGCCACTCGACCAGCAATGTCTAGGCTTTCTGAACAACATATGTCAAAAACAAAATCTGCCAAGTTGCTCTCAGTTCCAACTCGTGTTTGTAGCACAGTCGAAAGTCCTGCCCCATACCAACGTTCATGCGCAACCGTACAGCCCACAAAAGCATGCCAATCATCCTCAACAACCGTATTGCACCAAGGGCAGATCACCTCACATTGTACATGTCGTGATCGAAGTCGGAGACGAGTAGGAACACACCCCTTGCAAATCCTCTATAACAAATTACGTGCTTTACGAGGGGAATTCACCTTCCAGATTCTATGTCACTCTCCCTAAACATGGAACCTGTTAAATATTTCTGTTAAATATGTTTTTAGTCTTTATAAAATTACAAGCTTTCAAATTTAATCTCTACAAAAATTTTATTCACTTTTAGTTCATATTTGAATTTTATAAGGACTATTTTGGAGGACTAAAAGTATCAATTTTTTTGTAATATTAATAGGGATTATTCTTACAAACTACAATAGTATGGATGATTTAAATTTCTATTAAAATTTTATAGGGACTAAACTTGAAAATTCGTAATTTTACAGGGACTAAATACATATTTAATCCTAAATATTTTTAATTGTATATAAGCGATAGTATTTTTAATCAAATTATGTTCATCAGACTTGTTCTCCCATATGCAAAGTTCCTGATTCCCACCTTGATATCATTTTATGTCAAAAACAAAAAATACCTGTATGTTTCTTATTTTTATTTGCGAAACACACAAATGTGGTGCTGGTACGAGGTACTTTAATTCCTTTGAATAAACGGTGTTATATTTTTGCCTGCACTTTTGTTGCAAGGGGAAACAATTATATATTATATTCCCTAAAAAAAAGTTATATATTATATATAGTTTTTTTTTTAACAATAGTGTTGTGTATATTTTTTTTGGAGGGAATATTGTTGTGTATATAGTTTATTTATATTTTATATTACTACACAAAAGTAAAACTCAAAACGAATACGTTGCCTACCAGTCGATGACATTCTTCTTTTGTTGGTGAGATGGGCTATATATCTCTGTTGCATCACGATGGAAAGTTGAATTACTTTAATTATATTATTAGTGAGGAACCTTGCATGTTGGTTCCTTATACTTCTGGATTTATATTATTACACTACATATATATAATATAAGATACATGTCTGCGTTTCCTAAAATTGGTACAATTATGTGCCATTTATATAATTTATATAATTCAATTATTGACACTTTTTTCCCATTTCATCCTCCAACTAAACATAGTTGATATCATATCATATTAGTCACAATGTAAAGTGCGACGTATAACTATAACTTAGTTTAAATTAAAAAGATAAAGTTTTCCTTACATTACATCAATGATAATGGGTACATAGCCCATTAAATAATAAATCAACGGTTAAAAAAATATATATCCTTTTTGACGGGAGTTCACTTTTTGACGAAATGTCCATGTTTTTTTTGGTGTAAATGTTCATGTTAAACATGTATACTCAACGTTATACTTAGAGCTATCAAATCAGACTAGTCTTTATAAGGTGACTTGTTAAACCCGATTAATTATAAGACTTGAACCTTAAATATTAAACTCGGATTTTTATAGGACTTTTTAGCCTGGCTCGTAAAGTTCAGTACCATCAGGGCTAGTCTGAGAATATTTTGTAATACTTTTTATTTAAAAAAGAAATGAGTTTTTAATACAGGCCGGTCTGTTTAGCCCCGCAACCCATGTAGGACAATTCTCGGGTAGTATTTTTCAAATCTGCATTTCAATCGAACTTTTCACCCGATCTAATAAAGCACGAAACTTGTTAGAACTGGCCCTAAACGGGTCAGATAGCCCGTTTTAACATCTCTAGTCATCCATATATGTATATATTCAAGCACAATACATGAGTAGTGATCTACACCAAAAAAATTTTTTGCCAGTCTCCTTAGGCTGACAAATTAAAAAACCTTGCGTTTAGTGTTTAAATGAAACTCAAAGACAAAGCTTCAAGCCAACCGCAAGTTGCCACCGTAGGAAGCACTATTTCCAACCATTATGTTCATCTTTTGATTCACTTTCACTTTGTAGCTTAGAAAAGTTCTAACTGGTTTTTTTTAGTTAACCTCCTGTTTTTAGGAAAAATGGACTCTGATAATCTGAAATTTAGTCAAAACATAAATAAAACATGAGCAGTAATTATACCATTAAGAAATTAAACTCAAATTTCTCTAAACAATTTGTTATTTGATAAAATTCTTTAATTGAAATTCTCATTAATCAATAAAATTGATTCTAATTTCAACTTATGATGCGTAAACTAACAAACATCACCTGAAACTCATACTCAAATTTAAAAATATATATATAGTATATACGACATCCTCACCAGTTAATATGATTGTGATTGTTATTATTAAGCAAAGATAGGAGAGAGAACAAGTGGCGTCTTGCTAGGAAGAACACTTTTAGTTTATGATGCATCATTGATGAGATGAAAACTGCAAGAGAGAAGAAACAAAGCACGATGATATAAGGCCATTTCTTTATTGCAATTATTGAGAAAGGGAGATGCAACCAGATCTTTGAAAGTTTATTTTAATCATCCCACCTATGTAACAAAGCCAAGATGAACATTATTACAATTAAATAAAAAAAGTTTGTGTATATATATGGAAAAATCAATATTTTATTTGTATAGTTAGACACACGGCGCATGAAATCAAGTACTAACGTATTAGTTATCACCTATCACTACATCAGAGATTATTCTTTACGAATCCTTTTAGAATAAGAAAAAAAATTAATTTTTAATTGAAATGCCAAATGTTAATATACAATTAGTTGAACTGAGTCGAACACTTAACAGTTGAGTTTAACTTGTGAGAAAAACCAATGACTTGTGTTTGACTTATATAAAAGAGCTTCACTAAAAAAATTGAGTTTTGCTTGTTAAAATTAGTAGTAAAGCTTGAATTTGGTTCGATCCAGTCTTTTATGTTTTCAGTTCTTTTATAATTGCATACATTTTTGCTAATGTTGACTGAAAAAAGTAATTTTGACACAAGAATAAACTTGCTCAAAAAAAAACACACAAAAATAAACAAAGTTGTACATATTTCTATCAGAATATAAATGGATTTTTCTCTAATGTGCAAATTCGTACATATTAAGAAGTATAAAATAAAAATTTTGTATTGAAAATTATACATTTAATATTAAATATAAAACTTTTGAATAAATAATTGTTGTTTTCTAAGAAAAAATTACTATTATTAGTTGTTTTAACATGTGCAATGTTGCACATGTTAGACAAACCCAATATAAATAACAAAATCGAAATATAACTTTTGCCCTTTGATTTTTTTTTTTTTTAGCATTGAACTCATCTTGCTAAGCCTAATAGGATGGAGAGGATCACTGTAGCAACGATTTCAACGTGAATATTATTAGAGTTAGTAGTGGGGTCCTATTCCGGATATAGTTCAACTCATTTATACCCTAATTCCCTAAATATATATCATGTTATGGATTTAAGGTGCGATTAACCATAACAAAATCATATTTCTCAACATACTTCCATGCATCTGTTGAAATCACCAAGGATAAGAGGTGGTTTGAGGGAAAACAGGATGAACAAAAAAGATGTGGGAATGACTAGTGGCTAGAGATGAGGGGGAACTCTTAAATGAGAATTAGACAGAAGCCCTGTAAAAACGCGAGACACAAAAAGTGACACTTACAAAGTTGAAAATTGTCGTTCACACATTTGATAGGGCTGAAAAACACATGTAAAAGACGAAAAGCCCGGCGGCAGTTAACCGATGAATTTGTTTGGAAACGGCGACAGTTAACTACCGAGAAAAACCTCGGTAATTTCCTCGGTAGTTAACCGCAAATGCGCTTCTGCTACAAATTTGGCAGAAGCTCTCTCATTCATTGTTACTCTCATTTTACCAAAAAAATTCAAATCTCTCTAAAAAACCCAACCAAATCCTACCAAATTTATTCAACAAAATTACAAGTAAGTAATCATAATGCTATTAATTTACATTTTAGTTGTTATAAATGATTTTTTTTTAGTTTTTGAGTATATTTAAATTATTTGTTTTTGAGTAGATTTACATGTTATAATTCATTTTTAGAGTAGATGTTAGTTGATTAATTTAGTTAAAATGTTTGCATGATGTTTATGTAATAGTTTAGAATCTGAGGGTTATTTTTTATTTTGGTGTTTTATATTAATTTTTTTATTTTAGTTTTTAAGTAGATTTACATGTTAGAGTATATGATTTATTTTAAGAGTAGATATAAGTTGAATGATTTTGTTATACTTTTTGCAATTTTAAGTTTTTTTTTAGAGTTTAAGGTTAATTTTATGATTTTTAGGGTTTATGTATAATTTGCACATCAAGTGTTTGATGAAATGTTTGAATGAGTTTTTCATTGATTGTTTTTAATTTCTTATTGTGTAGATTTGAAACAATGGCGGGGTGGATCGACGTTCATGCACAATTCAACGGCGGAGAACCTCAAAGGTTGAAGGTTCGGTGTCTTGGTGTAACGTTAAGAGGTCTCAAGAATCAACTGAATGAATTCAACCAAGGAGTCAACCCCATAGACACAAGGAGGGTGGAATACGTTCGGTATAAACATCCAGCGGTCGACGAGGAGAGAATATCATTCACTTGGGTGGAATTAACGAACGACGAAAACGTGAAGAACATGTTTTGGGAGTACATCATGTTCTAGTGGATTGATATGCGTGTAACGTTGATGAGATCAACTGAAGATATCATCAAAAGTTTAATTCCGCCAGAAGATCATCATTAGGAAGAGAATGCACCTTCCAACTACAACAATTGTCTTCCTTTGAATGAGGTAATTCAAACTTGTTAAAGGCAGGACTCAAACATTCGCCCGACATTCTATTGTTCCTTTCAAAAGATTAAATTCTTGTTAGGCCGGTTTAAATAATGGTATTTAAGTGTCAAGGAATGCACCTCATTCTTTTGACACTTAAATACCATTATTTAAACCAAGCCTAACAAGAATTTAATCTTTTGAATGAAACAATAGAAATGTCGGATGGATGCTTGAGTCATACTGTTTAGCAAGTTTGAATTTACCCTATTCAGGGGTAAGACAATTATTGTAGTTGGAAGGTACATCCCCGAATGTAATGTAATGTAATTATAGGACATATTTACGAACTTTATGTAATGTAATGTAACCTTTATTCGAATTTATTCAATACGCGACTTTAATCGAAATTATTCAACACGACTTTAATCGAAATTATTCAATACACGACTTTAAGTTAGGTAACCGGACTGTATAGTTTATTATGCATAATAATGTTGTTTTTGAATGAAACAATAATTCAAACTATTCACTATTCGAATTTATTTATTCAATACGTAATTTTTATTCGAATTCACGTTAGATTTAATCAGTCTTTATTCGAATACGCAATTTTTAATTGAAATTATTTAAAACGCGATTTTTATTCGAAATTATTCAAAACGCGGTTTTATTGAAAGTACCATAATGTCAAGCACAATGCGCGCGACAAAAAAACATAAAAAAATCCAAAACAATTAGGAATTAGAAGCCATTACATTCATTCATCTTTCTATTCACACCAGTCAATTAGGTTGCCCGCTATAGTCCCTGGGGCACTTGCTTTTGGTTTAGGACCAAAATAGCATGACCTCTCGCTCCTCCTCAACCTCGACTGATTGTACACCGGCACCTTCGAATCCTTCTTTTTTTCGGAACCATCACAAACAATTCAGTGCCATGTCATAGGTGATTTATCTTTCTTCTTCTCATCACCATGAATGTTACCATGATTCTGAGACATACCTACATAAAAAAATTGGCGTTCAAAACCTAAACTAAACAACAATGCCATAAAATCATAAAATCAAAAAATCAAAACCTAAACCTAAACTATCATCAAAACCTACACCTAAACTTAAACAATTCTACGACAATTCATCAAAACGTAAACCTAACAATTCAATAAAACTTCTATAACAATTCTAACAATTCATAACAACCTAAACCTAAACCTAAACAATTCTAACATAAACCTAAAGTATCATAAAATCAAAACCTAAACCTAACAATTTTACAACAATTCATCAAAACCTAAACCAAGACTATCATAAAATCAATAAAACCTCTATAATCGAAATTTAACCAAAAAAACAAATAATTCAATCACAAAACAACAATGCAATAGGATTCAAAAAACTTACTTGTTTTTGTGCTTGAAATTGGCTTGGAATGACTTAAGCTTGGTGAAAATCGCACCTAGGAATATCAAAAACGTAACAATGGAGTTTTGGAAACTCCTATGTCTGTTCTGTTCTTATAACAGATCCTTGGCAGTTAACTGCCGAGGTTTTCCTCGGGAGTTAACTGCTGTCGGTTCGAAACAAATTCGGCAGTTAACTGCCACCGAAGCTTTTCGTCTTTTACATGTGTTTTTCAGCCCTATCAAATGTGTGAACAACAATTTTCCACAAAGTTTTCTAATCTAATTAAGTACGTAGTTACATTTAAGTGGTTAGTTAAATTCAGTTAAAGTTGAATTGATCATAATCATCTTAGCTCGATTTCTAAGTAAAATAAAAAATTTAGGACAAAATGCATATATAGTTTTTCAAAGCTAACAAGGAGTACTTTTTTTCAACTAAATCTAACAAATTTTTTAGTTAACTTGAAATTTAATATATTTTGAACAAAATCTAACATGTATGATTGAACTTTACTGAGGTTTCTTTACTTGTAGAATTAGGGGTCGGAGTTTTTATGGTAGAAGAGACAACCTAAAAGATGTGTCAAACAAAGTAGTCAAACACGAGAAAACATGTTCTGACAATCAACATACTTTTATACAATTTAATTTTGACAGTTTTGACTTCCTAACATCAGAAGATGTTGACATTCTATACATAATTCAAATGGTCATGCACATCAATGTCATGACTCCTAAGTCCATAAATATTGTGTTTATGATAATTTGTTTTGTCATGACACATGTATATGTCTGTCTGTGTGTGGAAAGTAGTGACACTAATTCTACATGTAGTTTGATAAATTCTGTCATCTCTTTATTTTATTTTTGATAAATAATGAAGACTCCTCTGTTCTGATCCAAAGGATAATATTTTTGAAGAGACCATCTTCGTATATAAGCAAGATATCGTATTCGTGGTAGGTACAATACAACTGTACAAATACAAACCCATCTTGGTCAAGAGTCAAGACTGGCTAATACGACCTTTGAGCTCTTATAAAAGGCAGGTATTCTTTTTTTTTTTTTTTTAGGTTTCTGATAATGTAAAAGGCAAGTTTATTAGATAGACCATGTTCACAATATTACACACTAGCACTTTTTTCGCATAGGATTTTGTTTATAAAAAATGAAAATCTCACGTGTGCTGTCTGAAAATAATATTTGTTTGACAGGTCATTGAAAAAAATTGTTAGATACGTATGAGATAAGAAGAAAATAATGGTGGGACATAAAAAAATTGGGTTAATTAAGTTTTTAGTCCTTATAAATAATCACAATTTTGTTTTTATTCTCTACAAAATAAAATCACATTTTTTATCTTTATAAAATTTTCCATCAGCATTTTTAATCCCTATAAATTTTTTCATTAGCACTTTTAGTCCTTGTCAAAAATTTCCATCAACAATTTTGATCCCTAAAATGCTTAAGAAAAATGTCACAGGGACTAAAAAGTGTGATTTTATTTTGTAGGAACTAAAAACAAAACTGTGAATATTTATAGAGACTAAAAACTTAATTAAAAGAAAAATACAATCCAATTAAAGGAAAAATAATATTGTCACCTATGCGAGGTACAATCCAATCCAATCCAGGATAACATAACCCTGGCCAAATACGTCCTACAAAATGGCCAATACGGCCTTTGAGCTCTCATTAAAGGCAACTTTATGGCTCATTTCTCTCTCTTTTTTAGTACAAAGTTTTACTCATTTCTTTCTAAAGACACTATTGTTTTTTGCATTTTAATTTATTTAACATAAAAAACAGTCAGGGTTAATTGTAATTTTGGTCCTATCATCTTCGAAATTTTGCCGATTTGGTCTCTCTATTGGCCACTACGGTGCATTGTTGAGCTAAACATTGGTAATGCAATATGTTTTAAATGACGTGATATATGATATGATGATAAAAAAAAAATCAATATTGATGATATTGTAAGAAAATTTCATTTAAAATATGTCATATCTTCATTTTTAAACCAAATATTTGATAGAGGGAGTCAAACTATCAATTTTAAAATAAAGGGACCAATAAAATAAAATTATAAAAAATAAGAGACCAAAATTGCAATTAAACACATGAGTTGGATCAAATTTGACTTAATTCATTATCCGATTCGACTTAATTCACTATCCGATTCAATCCAATTTTTATTGATTCTTGTTGGATAAATTTTTTGTAGCTTTTCTATCAAACTTGAAGTAACCCCATTTGTGTTAGTTTGAACCGGATCATCCGGTCATAAGACATAAAAAATCCTATAAACTACATTTCATCTCATAAAAAGTTTCACATTTTATCTTATAAATCAATTGAGTCCATGCATATTATATGGCTTTTAGTTGTTTGGACAATATGGAAAGAACAAAATAATAGAATTTTCCAAAGGAAAGAGGACAACTTGCTTGCGCTAGGCGAAAGGGTGAAACTTCGGTCATTTTGGTGGTTGAAATCAAAATACGCTACTTTTGATTTCGACTATCAATTGTGGCGGCAGAGTCCTTTAGTTTGCTTAAATTCAGAGTTCTAGCTTGTTTTTCTTTTTCCTTTTTCTTGTTTTGCGCCTTGTTGGCTTTGCATAAGATTGTTGAACTTTGATATTACCTAGGCTTTTTGACACTTCTTGTACTAAAGCTTCTAGCTGTGATTTTTATCCATATATTATTTTGACTTTTTAAAAAAAAATCATAATTTAAAATTATAACAGTTCACTAAAATAGAAGTTTTATGCTTAAGAAATGATCTCTCCATCTCCATCTCCATCACCCTCTCTCCCTCCTTGCAGTGATTTTCAGTTTCCTCTTAAATATACTCTAAATCTTATTGGCAATATGAAATGAGTGAACTTGGATTAATTAACAAAAAACACTTGAACTACAATTAAAAAAAGTCACAAATTTTGTGGGTAAGGATGGAAATCATAATTCTGCTACCTAAATAAAATTGCTTTGGATTTGACCTGTTAGTTTTGATTTGACCCAAACTACATAAAAAAAAAAGTGTGATTGTTCATTAAGCTTTTCAAATTAGTAAATCCATAGAATCTTAGCTCCAATCGGATATTTTTCAAAGAATGTTATTTGAACAACTATTGTTCTGAGATAATTTATTGGACAATTAAAATATACAAAGAAATGTAAAGATTGACACAAAAACCAGAACAATGGAGAGAAAAAGTAAAAATAAAATATGAGTATAAAAGAGAAAATTATCACAAAAGTTATTACATAATGGTTGTTCAAATATCATTTCTCTATTTTTTATAATTAAAATTGCATCGGGTCGTACTTTTGATGATTGTTTTTCTAAAACGTGAACAATTAAAAGGGAATACCGAGTAAAAACCGACGACAACCAGAAAACTTGACCGAAACACACTAAATTTGGCTTAGATGGTTGTTGCACCAACAAAAAGATCATCGGGTTGTTCAGGTTGAACTATCCCTAAAAACAATAGTTGGTGTTTTATAGAGTTAGAGCATCTATAAAAGAAATACTTATTTTTGAATACTTAAATGAGTTTCACGTGTATAATCACTCATTTATAATTTTTTAATTGTAGAGTACTCAATAAGCACTCAATCCCTCCAATCTAGCATCTCACATAAATTTTTTAAATAAACCCATTAATCAACTATAAATAATTTTATATCATTACATTTTAATTTTTTAATATTTAAAAAGTACGAGTCTCACTTAAGATTGAGGTCTTAAGCGAGACATTAGATTCTTATAAAACCCCAAAAACTTTTCTCCCAATGGAAGTACCTAATATGTATCATGTCTTAAAAATTTGGGACCTCGTTAAGGATGGTCTTACTAAGACTTAATTCATCATTGTTTTTCCTTTGTACCTTCATATAATTATGATAATTTGTTTTTACGAGATTATTTGTAAGGGAGTAGTTATAGCCACCCTAAAAAAAAGAGGACGAGAAGATGTTGAAAAATGAAAGAGTGTTTCAGAACAAATATACCTAAATCAAATAATTTTTTAATGACTGTGCAAAAAACTCAAACAATAAAATACAGAGGGGGTGGAGTACAATTTTTAGGTCAACTATTACTTATTAGTTTAGCTGTGCTATATATCCACGTACTTCCTCCATTCTGTATCGAGAGTCAACTTAGCTTGTTTCACATACCATGGTATTATATGATTTTATAGAATACAGTATTATTTGAATATGAGAGAGAAAGTTGTCCCAAAAGTTATTGTAAAATAGTTGCTCAAATATTATTTTTCTCTATAGAAACATATGAATAATAGACAAAAAAGAAATGGAAATGAAATTTCTTTATTCATATATTTCCACAAAATTATAACTTGTTGAGGTATTATACAAAAGGAGTAAATTTACATCAATAAATGTTATTCTTAACTATGCACGAAGTAATAATAGACTGAAAAAAGATATTTTGAGACTTCATTATTCATATTTTTGATAAATATTGCAACTAGTTGAAATATTACATAAAGAAGTAAATTGACATTCAAAAATATTGTTATGTCAAAGGACAGAAGATAAAAATCAAATTTCCCATACTTTTGACTCTAAATAAACTCCGCTGAAAGAGAAAAATCAAGTGAAAATGTAATTAGGAAGGGGAAATACTTGAATGACATTGATGATTTTAGTATATTTAATTGATAAATAAATGATTATAATAAATATGAAGCACTACATCTAATAACAATGTCGTTGTCAGAACCTTAGTTTTGGACTTCATTTTGTTTACACCTTTCAAGGATTTTTTTTTTGAGGGACCTTTCAAGAAAAATAATATTTCACCTTAGTCTCTAGAGTCATTGTTGGATGAAGAGATGTGATGTGATATATGAGATCATAGATGTGAAGATAAGAAAAATGAGCAACATGGTTGAACATGGCAAGCTACAACAAATGTTGAGGGCAGGGGTGTTTCATGGGTTGGGTCAACCCATAAAACCCGGTCAAACCCACTAAAAAAATTCAAAAAAATGAGTTGGGTTGGGTAATTGGGTGGGTATGATTTCTAAAAATGGAAAACACATAAAAATAAATCGGTTTCGGGTAAAACCAGTCCCAAACCCAAAAAACTCAGTTACCCAATAATGTTAATATTTTTTATCTTTATGTTCATAGGGTAGAAGAAAGTTATATTTCCAAAACATACACATTGTACCCTATATATTGAAAATCAAAATATATTAGAGTTACAAATTAATATGTTGCACTTTTTGGTTATTTTGATACTAATGCAATTTTATGTCATGCAACTTTAGTTTGTTGCAAGTATTTTATGTCATGCATAGAATTATAGTAAAATAAGTTAAACATTTT
>Ga0228711_1010678_pt1 | contig 11988 bp, 6 predicted proteins | sample MedpolnodulmetaG_2_FD_177996 | JGI IMG/M metagenome (GOLD analysis project Ga0228711, IMG submission 177996) | Root nodule microbial communities from Medicago polymorpha collected in Santa Monica, California, United States - brown nodules | ecosystem: Host-associated > Plants > Roots > Nodule...
CCCCAAAAAAAAAAAAGAAAGAAAGAAAGAGAAAAAACAACAGAATACAAACGAAAAGTTTTCATTTAAAAATCCTCCTCAAATCCAATTAATATGCAGATGATGAGACATATTGTTTGCCCAAACTTGTGTAAATTGTGGAAGAGGTGCACACTGTTGCAAAATGATTGATTGTGTATGGTAGGATGTTACTGATAGGGAAGAATAGGCGACTAGTGAAGAACTACTTCCGTTTGTAAAGACGTTAGGATAGGGGAGCAATGGTTGAAATAGAACAACAAATTAGGGGTGTTAGTGTTCATCGAAAAACTAGAGGGTGTGTGACATATTTTAGGGGAGGTGAGTGTAATTTACCCTAGAATATATATGGTCTAGAAGCTTGAGTTTTGATTTCCAAGAAATTTGGGGCGGGGTCAGAATGGACTAGTTAATTTATTTTATAATGTTATTCTTCCAATTTCAATTGACTGTTTTCATTTTATTGCAGCACCAAAACCCCACAGGCCTCTAGCCAATCAAGCAACAACTTGAATTTGTATATCACTGGGTTGGTTTTCGTTTTTTTCTCTCTTTTCTTTCCGGGCAAAGACATTTTGTTTATTTGTGCGAGTTGGTTTCGGAAGCCTCCTTCCTATTTATGAATGGATAGATATCAATCCCAGAAACCCTCATGTACATTATTGTTTTCCACACTCTGTACCCAGGTCCGTATTGCTTTTTCTTCGTCTTCTGGTCACTAATCGTTGCTGATGTGTGGGCACAAGCCAGTGTTGGGTTTGTAAGTTAAATGTGGTTAATTTTAAAAACGTGATCGATTAATGGTTATACTTTGAAATGAATATTTCTTGATAAACTTTCAAATTATTGGAACGAAAGACACTTTTCATTTTTGGTAACTTTTGTGTTTATATGTGGTGAAGATGGAGTGAGAATTTCCATTGCAATGAAAACTAAGAAAACGCTTGTCATTCTGTGCAATCATATCAGATACTTGGATAGAGTCTGTTTACTTTCATCACAGTTTTCATTATTTTAGGAAATGCATTTTTTCTACTTACTCTATCACAAATGTTTACGAATGATTCATTTATCTCCTTGTTTGCAAATTAAAATAAACATACATTTTTCAAAAATAAAAACAGTATTTATTTTCAGAAAGTAAATGGAGTTGTAATCAAAGATTTTTTACCACAACATAAGATACACAGAATGTTGGGGTTAATTTGATCGGACCAACCAACCAATCATAAACCGGTCATTTGATCACAAATTAATGGTTAAAATATCGACAGTTGATTTTCTCACATTACTAACCAAGAGAAGCCAAATTAAAAAATTGTTATAACAGTATTTCCTTGTTTTCTAGCCATCCTTGTTGCCAATTGTTACAAGTGTACTTTTAAAGTCAATTCTAAAGATGCTCCACTCTCATGTTCCATTGTTGATCTTTCGTGACAGTAACTATAACTATTTAGTAAACTACTAGTGCATAGTTACGTATTAAATGGAAAATAGAATTAACAAATCGATAACCAATGAATCCACAATTAATTTCACAGTTCATCATGAATCATATGAAATGGTGATTCATACTAAAATTTACTATAACTTATCAAGACAGCTCAAATACAGTGATGTAGTTATCTCATAATTAGTCTCTGTTGAACAATTCTTAAAAAAAAAAGTCTCTAATGAATAAATACAAGGAGTTAAATACTTGTTTTTAATGTGTAATTTGCCGACCTGTAATGAAAGTTTAATCTTATTGGTGTGTGAGACTACAATTGTACAATTAAAAAATGAGTACATGAAAATATCCCCTATTATAATATCACTGAGAAGTACTGAAATAGAACTTAAGATAGAAACAAAAAGTAAAGGTAACCCAAACAAATTAGTTGCAGGCTTCGCCTGGATATAACAATTCGAGCGGATTCTACAATGCAACATTTGGTATTCATCTTCAATATATATTAAGAGAAATTTCATGTGATGTTAAACTCTTCCCAAAAAAATGTTACATGTGAATTAATTATATAAAATTTATTTTTCCTCAACCTTTTTTAAATAAAGACATGTTGTGTCTATGACTATATTTTGGTGTAACTTTTTACACTTCTAATTTTCTTTTTCATTTAAAATGTGCATAACAATTTTTTTTATCATTTATTTAAACAATTTAATTTATAATATTATCTTTATTTGCATAATCAAATAACTAAAATTTTAAAATAATTGCATAAACTATGCAACTTTTATTACTTTTATTGAAAATACAAATAGACAGACACTTTTTTTTTGGTTACAAAATAGACAGACACATTACCAACCTGTCTACCACTTAGTTATGCATAAAAAGAAACTATCAATTGTTCATAAATTATAGATCAAATTGCCTATAAATCAAAGCTCAATTGGTAAATGTCAAAATTGTTAGATTGGACGTCAGGGACCTGGATTTGAAGTTAGGATCCCTCACCTGTAGGTGTGAGTTTTTTTAGTGATTATTATCTACCAAAAAAAATTATAGATCGAATTATGTCACAAACTATACAGATACCACACGGTGACTAATACTATACATATATGGTTCATGTACTAGTATTTTTTAAGTAGTTTTTCTGTCAACGTCAACATATGATAAATGGTGACAACAATAAAGCAGATTAGCTGTAAAGAGAAAAACAATAAGGTCAATTAAACTATATTATATAATTTGTAATTTTACTGTGAACATTTACGAAGCTACCATTCTACATTCAAGAAAAGCCAAATATATTAGTCCAAACTTTAGTATACTCATTTGAATTGAATCATTCTTCAAACTCTAATTAATAACATATAGTATGGCTGTATTAGCTGCATGCATGATCTGTAACATATTAGCTAGCAATGGCGGCAATTTCAACTATGCATTTGGAGCCTCTTTTTCTTCCTATATATATAGAAATTCAATTTTCATTTGAGAAACACAATATATCAGAAAATATTAAGAAAGTAAGAGTAAAGTCAAAAGGTTCAAAATGAAGCAGATATCAATCATCATCTTTTTCTTTATACTTCCATTGGCATTTGCTGATCTACAGTTAGGGTTCTATGCCTCTTCCTGCCGAAAAGCCGAGTCCATTGTTAAGAAAGTTGTGCAGAAGCGATTCAATCGCGACAAATCCATCACCGCAGCCTTGCTTCGCATGCATTTCCATGACTGTTTTGTCAGAGTAAGAACTATCTAGCTAAATATGTTCTAAGTGTTAGTTTGATAAAAAAAAAAGTCCATTTGAAGTTTTAACAGTTATATAAAAGTTAGACGAAAAAGGTTGGTTAACATATTGAGGCAATAAAACTTATTATTACTTGCAAGATAAGTTATTAATTTTTAATAAAATTATAGCTTTGCTTCTTTCTTGCATTTGCAATTAGAGGTTGACCGTTGTTATTCATCAGCTAAAAGATCAATACTCAACGGCCAACCACTGACTGCAGAGACGAGACGAGAGAAGACCAATTATTTTGATTTTAATTTTTCTGTAGTGTAGCTATTGAAAAGTTTATTAAGTTAGCTCTAGGCCATTCTCAACTACATCCATTCATAACATAGATTTTCATCCATGTGCAGGGTTGTGATGCTTCCCTCCTCATAGATTCAACCAAGAACAACATATCAGAGAAAGATACAGGCGCAAACGACAGTGTTAGAGGCTACGACCTAATCGACGATGTAAAGGAAGCAATTGAAGCTGCATGTCCATCAACGGTTTCATGTGCAGATATCGTAGCACTTGCTACAAGAGATGCTGTGGCCTTATCTGGAGGACCAAATTACAATATTCCGACTGGAAGACGCGACGGATTAATCGCCAATAGGGACGACGTTGATTTACCAGGACCTAACATTCCTATAGGAGCACTATCACAATTTTTTGCTGCAAAAGGAATTACAACTGAAGAAATGGTGACCCTTTTGGGAGCACATACTGTTGGTGTTGCTCATTGCCGTTTTTTCGCAAGTAGGTTATCTAGTTTTAGAGGGAAACCTGATCCTACAATGGACCCTGCATTGGATACTAAGCTTGTGACGTTGTGCAAATCAAATAGTGATGGTGCTGCATTTTTGGATCAGAATACTTCTTTTACTGTTGATAATGAATTTTACAAGCAGATTCTTCTTAAGAGAGGTATAATGCAGATTGATCAGCAACTTGCTTTGGATAAATCAACAAGTACTTTTGTGTCTAATTTTGCTTCAAATGGTGATAAGTTTGTCAAGAGTTTTGCAACTGCTATGATAAAGATGGGGAAAGTTGGAGTTTTGGTTGGAAATGAAGGAGAAATCCGCAAGAATTGCAGGGTCTTCAACAAACGCAATTAGCTAGAAAGGATTGTAGAGATTCTATTTTCTATTACACTTTCTTTTTATTTTGTTTGAAAACATTAGTTATTGATTTCATTTGTTTGTTCTTTTGCAAACAGAAATTAACAAGAATATGAACAAATGTTTTATTTTTCATTTTGATGTTTGTAATAAGTTAGTATTTCAGTTTTTTTTTAACAAATTGTTCGTTTAAGTTATAAAATATATGTATCATTACTCTTTTTTTTATCCAACTATGTTATAAAATGTGTTTCGGACTGGGCCAAAGCCCATCCATTGATGGACCGGGTCACCCTAAGTCATCGAACAAGGTCACTCTAAGTCGCGACTGTTTCTTTTCCCACCTCACACATCCTATTTAGTTCGGATTTTAGCATACATCCTCCAAAAACACGTTGAAATATTTTGGATTTTAAAATCCAAATAGAAAGCACAAGAAGTTCATAGGATGGAAAAAGGAATAACCTTAAGTCACTAGCTCAATGGTGGATACAGTTGTCCACAAGACAATATTGGGTTCTAACACTCTAACTCATGACTATGGAGTCCAACTCAAGGTAAAAGGCCCAATAAGGCACACTAATCACTTCTTGGCCTATATAAGGCTAAGAGTACTGCTCTTTACCCAAATGATTTTGCTCATTCTCAAATGAAATGACTAAAATGTTCTTGCGTGACTTAAGTTACGCTAGTGTATAATTTACGTGAGTTAAACTACGCTATGTGAGTTAACTCACGCTAGTGTTAATTTATAAATACTGGAGCGTGAGTTAACTCACGCTACATAATATGCAAATTTTTTTCGAAATTAAATAATTATTCAAATGGTAATATAAATAATATCAATGCTTATAATATAAATGCTAATATAAATTCTCAACAATTACATAATAAAACCTCATTTTATTAATACTTTGATACAATTACATAATACATAATTTGATACATTTTATTGGAATAAAGTAAATATGTTTCTTTGAGGTAAAAATATACCAACTTAAGGATAACAAAGGATCACGGTTAGTGGTAAAAGAGACCAGCCTTCTTGGGGCAAAAAGACATCGTCCCTTCGGGGTAAGTGTAAGTGTGCTTCTTTTTATACCCCAAGAAAGAGTCTTTTTACCCATGGTAAAAAGATTTTGGGGGTAAAAAGAAGCAAATTTACATTTACCCCGAGGGTTGACCTCTTTGTGCCCCAAGCCGGTTGGTCTATTTTACCCCCTTCCTTGAGCCTTTTTTACCACTAAGTTGACCCCCAAAAAAGCTAAAAAAAAACTAAAACTATAAAGGTAAAAGAGTGAGGAGGAGAAGAGAATGTATGGTGTGAGAAAATAGTGAGTTTTGGATGGGCTATTTATAGGGAGAAATGGGTAGCATAGGTTTTATTGGTACTAAATGCAGTCAAAACATTCCAAAAAAAAACGTGTAAAAATGAGTTAAATTGAAGGTTGACTAACTAACCAACTTCAAAACAACGTGTTCTTGAACAAATTCCACCGGCCAACTTAGCGTGAGTTAAGTCACGCTAGTGTTAACCTTGGCGTGAGTTAAGTCACGCTACTGTGGTCGGTTGTTCCACACTTTTGTTAATTTTTGCACTTGTCTTATGATTGCGTATTTAATTAATAAATTTCAATAAAGTAAATAAATAAATTAGAATAAATTCAACATTAATTCGAATAAAAATTGCGTATTCAATAAATTCGAATAAAAGTTACATTATATTACATTCGGGAATTCAGCGTAAATTTGAATAAAAATTGCGTATTGAATAAATTCGAATAAAAGTTACATTACATTACATTCGGGAATGTTCCTTCCAACTACAACAATTATCTTACCTCTGAATGGGGTAAATTCAAACTTGCTAAACAACAACTATCAAGCATTCATCTGGAAGTTTTATTGTTTCATTCAAAAGATTAAATTCTTGTTAGTTTGATTTAGATGATGGTATTCAAGTGCCAAAAGAATGAGGTCCAGTCCTTGACACTTCAATACCTTCATCTAAACCAAACTAACAAGAATTTAATCTTTTGAATGAAACAATAACACTTCCGGGTGAATGCTTGAGAACTGTCGTTTAACAAGTTTGAATTACCCTATTCAGAGGAAGACAATTGTTGTAGTTGGAAGGTGCATTCCTTACCTAATCACGATCTTCTGGCGGAATCAAACTAATGATAAGTGCCAGAAAGTAGTTAATTCCATGTTACATTTAAGGCACTTTTGTTAATTGTCGTACAAGTTATTTAGGGAAAAGCCGAGAAAAAGATGGACAATTTCCCTATTACGCTTTTTATATCTTACTCTATCCATTTGTGTAGGAATTGAATGTCAAGACACTAAGAAAGAAAGAAAAACAAGGATTTGTGAAAAAAGTCAACTTGCCATGGCGAGTGAATTACTCGCGAGGCGAACATGAAGACGAGTTCAAGGCGAGTAGAGGCAGAGAGTACCAGAGGCAACTCGCCACCAACCTGCCATGGCGAGTTCATGGCGAGCTAACTTGCCATGGCGAGCAAAATTACTCGCGAGACGAGTTAAGGCGGCCTAATCCCTCAAAACTGACGTGGCAGAAACCCACTGGGGAAGAAAGCTCAACTCGCCATGGCGAGCAAATTACTTGCCATGGCGAGTTCATAAAATTCTGCAAGTATAAAAGGACAATTTGTTCATTTCAGTAGGGGGATATCATATCATATGAGAATATCATAACATAGGACACTTTAGGGAGAGAAAACAGGGGAAAATCAGAGAGACCATTAAGGAGCAAGGGGCACAAGGATTGAAGGGATTCACAAGATCATTGAGACATCATGGCTTGCTTCCATTCCATCTCTTCTTTTCTCCTTGTAAGGTTACCATGACAATGTGTAACTAAACTCTTTTTGTTGGGATTAAATGTAATCAACTCTATTAGTATGTATTCCCTTTAATTATGATGTTGTTTGGTCTTAGTTATCTTTTGATGTTGAGGTTGCTCTTGTTTTTCATTTTAATCTTATGGATTTGAATTGTTATTGAAAAATACCTTTTGAATCTAGGTTAGAATAATCCTCTATCAAATCTTTTGTTCTAGACATGGAATTTAGGTTTTGATAATCACTTTAACTATTGGAATCCAAAGCTTTTGTATCATTGAATAGTTTGGGAAATCAACTATACAATGATACAATCGACTATTGCATCGTTTAGTACTTTGGGAAATCGACGACTGAACGACTCAATAGAACTCACGACATCATTTGGACACGAATGATGTTGTCGAGCAATATGTGATAATATCGACTAATAATTAGAATCCGCAACACTAATTCGAAAATACGTATGAGTAGGTTGATGAAGTTTAATCCCAGCATAGTTAACAAAAGAATGAGGTCCAGTCCTTGACACTTCAATACCTTCATCTAAACCAAACTAACAAGAATTTAATCTTTTGAATGAAACATTAACACTTCCGGGTGAATGCTTGGGAACTGTCGTTTAACAAGTTTGAATTACCCCATTCAGAGGAAGACAATTGTTGTAGTTGGAAGGTGCATTCCTTACCTAATCACGATCTTCTGACGGAATCAAACTTTTGATGATATCTTCAGTTGATCTCAGCAACGTTACCCGCATATCGATCCACTGGAACATGCTGTGCTCCCAAAACATGTTCTTCACGTTTTCGTCGTTCGTTAATTCCACCCAAGTGAATGATATTCTCCCCTCGTCGAGCGTTGGGCATTTATACCGAACGTATTCCACCCTCCTTGTATCTCTGGGGTTGACTCCTTGGTTGAATTCATTCAGTTGATCTTTGGGACCTCTTAACATTACGCCAAGGCACCGAACCTTCAACCTTTGAGGTTCTCCGCCGTTGAATTCTGCATGAACATCGATCCACCCGACCATTGCTTCAAATCTACACAATAAGAAATTAAAAATAATCAATGGAAAACTCATTCAAACATTTCATTTAACACTTGGAGTGAAAATTATACATAAACCCTAAAAATGATAACTACAACATAAACATGCAAACATCTAAACAATTAAGCAATATAAGTGATTTACATGCAACATTGTATAATTTCTTGCAAAAAAATTCAAAATTTTAACAAAACCCTAAAACTAAAAAAATCTAACATAATCATGCAAACACTAAAACTAAAAAAATCTAACATAATCACGCAAACATCTAAACATCATAACAATTAAGCACTATAAATCATTTACATGTAACATTCTATAATTTCTTGATAAAAAATTAAAATTTTAACAAAACACTAAACCTAAAACTTTTGGATGAAAAATACTAAACCTTATAACGGAGTTGGATGAAAAAGTGTAGTGGTGTAGTCATTTTATGATTTGAAGAAATTATTTATAACATAAAAAAATGACTAACTTATTAAAACATCCAACTTAAATATTTGGCCTAAATAACTAATTTAGCTTATATGTGAGAAAAGGAGTATTAGCTAGTTATTTGATCTTATACTTAATTTATATTGGAATAACCAGCTTCCTTGTTCTCACATACAAGTTAAAATAGTTATTTTTACACCTATTAAAAAAAAAATTGTCTCATTTAAGATTTTCTTAATAATAGTATCGTCTAATGTTTTTTTTAAAGAAGTCTCCTCTAATGTTTTAGAAGTAATAAAAAAAAGTTAATTGTATTTTCCAAATTACCCATGATATGAACTTTTTCTATGAGAATAAAAAGAGATTTTGAAAAATTAAATCTAAATTGATTGAAGTGTGTAATTAGAAGGAAAAAAATTATAAAAATATTAACCTTTTTCTTATATTACAGAGCAATAAACACCAACGTGGTGTTAGAGCACAAACATCAGTGGTGGCATTGCATACGTGTGACATTGTATGTCAGTATGGATACCACTAATTAAGAAGGTGGTAGTAGCATTGGTTGGAAGCGTGGCCAAGAATGGAACCGTATCCATACTATTTGGTTTTCAGTTTTTATCATTATTTTATTAAGGGCGTGCTATATGTTGCGAGAGGTTTGCTCGCGAAAATTTCACGATACAACATTTTGTCGTATTTCAATCCATTTTCTTCTAAGCTTTTGGATTAGTTATATTTCTTTCTTTCTTTGCTATACTACAATTGAATAGATAGAGAGAAAAAGGACCACGTCTGCCTCAAAAGAAAAATCCACCGCCACAATCACTTTTGCATGCAATGCCAGCTGCCATGAATATACTAAGTTGAAGTGGTGGTGGTCTCATGGAATCAAGGTGGGAAATAACATTGGAGATCAAACTCATCATAAAGAGAGAAATGAAATTAATTAAAGAATAAAAACCGGTGCAAGGTAATTTCGTGATGTACTCGTGATATGCAGTTTCGGGATATTTAGCATTATTGTTTTTATTAATAACTAGCTTTTGCCAATTCCAAGGATCCAATTGTTGGGAATGATCAAAGAGGAGATAGTTTTTGGAAGAGGAATGGTGAAACTTATAACAACCATCGCGACAAGAATTTTCAAGAGAGAAAACCGGCAGCACTTAAAGGTCGATGGCACAAAAAAATTAATCCATCTATTTAAAAAAGAACATGAGTTCGATTTTTAGAATCATCTGTTTGGGAAGTAGCCTAACCCTAGTGTAAAAGAAAATCAGATGTCTGGCTGGCACAAGGTTTAATCGCATAGCGTATCCAAAAGACAAACAGTGAGAATAACTCAATGATTAGTCTCAAAACTGTTACAAAAGGCATAAGCCGTGGGAATACTAGTAGCGAACTTTTGGGGGTCAAATATCATAATTACTGGAAAAAAGACCCATATACATAATTTGTGTTGCTTCTATTTGAGAATAGAGGAAGTATATTGGAAAGAATGCAGCTAATACAAACAAACTATCGATTAGGCATTTAAAGTTATTTACTATTAGCTATTGAAAAATTTGGACTTGTATATGTCTTTTCTCCCATCTTGGTATACATTAACCACAATTGTAAATTATACCCTATAGTGTTGCCTCAATGGTGTAACCATAGTGTAGCATTGAGAGAAAAACTAGTTTAGACAGCCAATTATTGTTGAAATTGTAACAATGTTGTAGTTAGTGTCTTAGTCACTTTGCCGGTTGTTGATATATATTGTTCAAATTTAGATTACGTATGATATGCTTGTATTTATGAAGTAATATGACTAGCTATAATGTTTGTGTGCATTATAATTATGAAATAATTTATAATAGACTTTTGTTCTAGAAAAGAAATTAGGTCTTGACAAAAAAAAATAGCTATCCAAAATAACAATAAAAATTAAAATAGCAGAGTCAAAACTCTAAAAATGAAGCAGAATTTAATCATCATCGTTTTCTTTATAATTCCTTTTGCTTTAGCTGATCTGAAATTAGGATTCTACTCCTCCTCTTGCCAAAATGCTGAGTCCCTTGTTCAGCAAGTGGTGCAAAAGCACTTCAGTCGAGACAGATCCATAACGGCTGCATTGCTTCAAATGCACTTCCACGACTGCTGTCAGAGTAAGCCGAGTCCATTGTTAAGCAAGTTGTGCAGAAGCGATTCGATCGCGACAAATCCATTATAGCAGCCTTGCTTCGCATGCATTTCCATGACCGTTTTGTCAGAGTAACAACTATCTAGCAAAATATATTCTAAATTCTAGTTTGTGAGTCTGTATAATTAGTTTTTGCAGCTAAGAATAAGATTCTTATCTAACAAAAAAATATTCATTTTAAGTTACATCAACTTTTGAACTACTCTTTTTGCTTACACTTCATTCGGGAAGAAGGGTATCTCTTTATGTTTGTGTACAATTATTATATATATATAAAAACCTGAAAATTTCACACACACATCCACGCATGCGCGCGCACACACTCAAACACACACACAAAAACATGTTTGTCCTTCAACAATATCATGTGTAGACATCATAACACTTGCTACAAGAGATGTTGTGGCCTTATCAAGAGGACCAATCTACAATATTCCCATAAATCAAATTACTATATATGATCTAATTTATAATTTTATAGTGAATATTTACGTACACTACCATTCTGCATTCAAGAAAAAGATAAAATATATCAGTCTAAATTTTAGTCTGCTCAATTGAATTTAATAATTTTTCAAAGTCTAAATCCATGGTTTAGTTTGGCGATATTATAGCTGCATGAAACTCGCAACATATTAACTAGCAATTCAGTGTGAAAGGCGGCAATTTCAACTATGTGAAACCTCTTTAATTTTCTTCATATATAAAGACATTAAGCCTCTTTGATTTGAGAAACATGAGATCAGATTGTATTAAGAAATTAAGAGAGGATAACAAGTCTCAAAATGAAGCAGATATCAGTCATCCTCTTTTTCTTTATACTTCCTTTGGCATTTGCTAATCTACAATTAGGGTTCTATGCCTCTTCCTGTCGAAAAGCCGAGTCCATTGTTAAGCAAGTTGTGCAGAAGCGATTCAATCACGACAAATCCATTGCAGCAACCATGCTTCGCATGTATTTCCATATGACCGTTTTGTCAGAGTAAGAACTATCTAGTTAAATATATTCTAAATTCTCGTCGGTGAGTCTGTATAATTAGTTTATGCTATAAGAATATGATTCTTTTTGCTT
>Ga0228711_1010682_pt1 | contig 11985 bp, 14 predicted proteins | sample MedpolnodulmetaG_2_FD_177996 | JGI IMG/M metagenome (GOLD analysis project Ga0228711, IMG submission 177996) | Root nodule microbial communities from Medicago polymorpha collected in Santa Monica, California, United States - brown nodules | ecosystem: Host-associated > Plants > Roots > Nodule...
TTTTTTTTATATATATATATATATATATATATATATATATATATATATATATATATATATATATATATATATATATTAGTATAAAGTCGGGCACTAACATATCCTTCTATTTGACATTTCTATTGTACACGGTTAACTATATATAAAAGAGATATCAATTTTTAAATATATTATAATAAAATATGTTTAGCAAATAAAATTATAATAAGTTAACTAAAAAAAATAGCTCTTTATATAATGTATAATATTTTTTCTATTGTAATGGGGTAGTGATGACCGGCAAATAAGTTGGTTATCACGTTGCACATAACTTTCATTATGGACAAGAAATTAAGTGATTGTATTGCTTAAAACATCCAATCAATGACTATTTTAAGATTATATTGTTTTAGTTGTTTTTAGTGTTATTTAATCTTTTTGAACTATTAATGCTTGTCATGGATGTTTAATGATGTAAGTTAAGGAATGACTTTGAAGATGTGGGAAGCTGAAACGTGGACAAAGGTTGTTTCGCAGAATATTTGGAAAGCTGCAGCGTCTGGGATCGCTAGTCGGGTCGTACATAGTTCGAACACGTGGGACCAAGCCTGGCCATTGTATAATGAGGAAGAATATGAATTGTCCCCAATGATTGGAATCCTAGGGATAATAAAGGAATATGCCAGGGAGTAGGTAGGATATGATAAGGACTGTCCACCAAAGGGTACAACTTGTAGAGGTTGACCTTGTACTATAAAAGGACAACTATGTGTTGGTGTCAAGGGTCTGAAAATTCATCTTAGAATTAGAAAGCTCAGGTTATGGCTAGGGTTAGCAACTTTAGAGTTCTCATTCCCTCTCATCTTCATAGATGAGCATGGGTGCTAGATTCTAGAGGTTTATAGTTAGATTACTTGGTGATGCTTTGACTCACCACTCTTCTTCAAAGGATTGTAATCTTGTACTAGCTCTATTTAATCTATCAATTTAGTTTTCAATGTTTTCATTTATGTTTATTTTCATTTTCATGGTTCTGCTCACCATGAGTTAAACCCCTTCTTGTGGTTTAGACATGGTAAAGTTATGATTTATTTATTTACTTGCGATATATAAACCTGTAGTGGCAAGCTTCTTTCTAACAAACATCTTTAACTCAAAATCTTTAGAAATAAATTATGATCATTTTTATTTCTAATGTTATAGCTCTCTGGTTTCGACTCGGTATGGGAGTGGAACATGTTTGTTAGTTATGAGTTTTTCCTTAAGCACCGACCAATGAAAGGATCAAGAGAGACTGCTTGAACTTTAACTTGAACTTAGAAGATCATGCAAGCTATAAGAAGTTATAGCTAAGCACTAAGTTCTTGGTAGGACTATTGTCATAGGCTAAAAGGGCATGTGACCCTAATACTCTTCATGAGGAACAGGCGAACACCTAACCTGGCAACTGATGCATGTTAAGTTCTACGTAGTCGTACCCCTGAAGTTTGGATCTTTGTATTTTGAATGGTGTGTTGTTACAGCTTTAATGGATGAGGTAACTCTCACTAAGATCAATTGGTTGTCAGGAAGTTGAAGAAAGATATAGCCATGTGAATCTCAAGAGAGACTGCTAGATTCTAAAGATGCTTTGAACCGACTATAATGTTTAGAGTCACATGAGCTGTACATGCTAAAAATTGGGGTAATAGTCACTTTGATCCCTGAAATTGTAATGAGTAGTCAAAATAATCCTTCAATGTATCAAAACTTCAAAGTAGTCCCAGATTGTCCATTTTGTTAGTCAAAATAGTCCTTAATGTTAAAATATTTCATTAATATTGTCAGATTAGTCCTCCAATATACGTACTCCAATATACGTACTTATTGTCTGTCATATTAGTTCTTATAAATACATGCTTATTGTCATTTTAGTCCCTATATGAAAAGAGTTATTGTGAATATTGAGAGGTTATTTTAGTGTCAAAAACTATTTTGACTAACATAATACATAATCAGTGATTATTTTAAAATTTTGATACAATGAAGGACTGAACTAATCATTACAAATTCAGGGACCCACTGACAATTACCCGCTGCAAATTACATAACTCTTCATTATTACTTATCTCGGACTTATAAAGCTTTGATCACCTCCTCACACCCACTGTTCAACAAGATTTCAATATGGCAAATCACACAACCACCACCACGCTTCGTGTTTACTGCGTCGGAACCCTTGACACTAAGCTCAACGAACTCCGTTTCCTCTCCGATTCACTCCGCTCCAATCTCAACCACTTCTCCGATCACACTTCCCCCAAACTCGACATCATCGTCGTCGATGTTTCCACCGGCCCAACCGAACCAAAACCTTCACCAGATTTCACATTCATCTCCAGAAACGAAGTTCTCTCATACCACGACACCGCCGACACGCCTCTTCCACAAGACAGAGGCAAAGCCGTTTCCGTAATGTGCCAAGCACTCCACCAATTCTTACAAAAATCCAACTCCAATCAAAGCATCGCCGGAGTTATCGGCATTGGCGGTAGCGGAGGTACATCACTGTTATCATCTCCATTCACTTCTCTTCCACTAGGGATCCCAAAGCTGATTGTATCAACCGTAGCTAGTGGCCAAACGGAACCTTACGTTGGAACTTCTGATTTGGTGCTGTTTCCGGCGATTGTTGATGTTGCCGGTGTTAATAGTGTTAGCAGAGTGGTTTTTAACAATGCTGCTGCTGCTTTTGTGGGGATGGTCGTTGGAAGGATTCGGAGTTTAGGGGATTCGTCGCGAGTTGATGATAAGTTTACTGTCGGTATAACTATGTTTGGAGTTACTACTCCTTGTGTTGATTCTGTTAGAGATAGGTTGCATAAAGAGGGTTATGAGAGTTTGGTTTTTCATGCTACTGGGGTTGGTGGTAGGGCTATGGAGAATTTGATTAGAGAGGGGTTTATACAGGTATTATAGATCAATACATAGCTAACTTTATATGCATTCAACAATGTAGTTTTAGTTACCGAGTAAACCACTAAATTTTTCCCCAACTTTGTATGATGCTCTCAAATAGGTCTCTAGGATTATGAATTATGAATATTTCACAAATGCCAAATTTTACGCATATTAGTTCATCTGAGTATGTTAGGAATTAAATATAGTGACCAAATTGATAGTAAGTTATTACAATATAAGAACGTAGTTTATAGTAAGTAGTTAAATATAGGACCATTTTGACAGTTTAATAGAGTAAAAGACCTTTTTGTAATATTTATAATCTGAGACCTATTTGAGAGCGCTCTACGATGTCAGGGACTAGTTTCGTGGTTTAGTCTTTAGTTAACTTGTTTTGTTTTATTTTGTTTTAAATTAAAGCATAAGAGGTTTGTATCTGAGTTGCATGGTCAAAACCTATTATATTATACCATACATTGATATGCTTGCTTATTATGATATTAAATGTATATAGATTTCAAATTTCATTTTTACTCTCATGGTTGCCAACATATATTCGGTTTATTTTAGATTCGTGTGTTTACATTGGCTGTTTTGGAAAAACAGACACTTAACTTTTATTGAATTGTATGGTACACAACAAGATGAACTGTAATGATCTTTGTGGAGTCACTTGTATTCTGTTTGTTTCGCTTCTGGTTCTTCTTTATGCATTCCTAACTCTCTATTTGTATTTTTTATACATATTCTTGTCTCTTAGGGTGTTTTGGACATCACAACAACAGAGGTAGCAGACTACATAGTTGGAGGTGTAATGGCTTGCGACAGTTCCCGCTTTGATGTCATAATAGAGAAGAAAATCCCCCTGGTCCTTAGTGTGGGAGCATTGGACATGGTGAACTTTGGAGCAAAAGATACCATATCACAGAGTTTTCAGCAGAGAAATATATATGAACACAATAAGCAGGTGACTAGGTGACGACTACTTTATATGACTTGGTTACATTTCGTTTTTGCTTGAAACTACTCATACGCACCATGATTACTATTTCACTTTCATTATGCATATAGGATTTTGGTCATATACCTACTATCCCACGACTTTGACCTAAGCAAGATGTATCAGTGATCTTATATTGGACTTCTCAAATTGCATTTTATAATTCACTGGGATTAAAGATGTTTGATGTGCTGAAATGGCTGATTTTGTCATCATGCTAATATAATAAATCAGTTGGTTCTTTCCAGGTTTCGCTCATGCGAACAACAGTGGACGAGAACAGAAAATTTGCTGATTTTATAGCAAATAAACTGAACAGGTCATCATCTAAGATTTGTGTTTGCCTTCCAGAAAAGGGTATATCTGCTTTAGATGCTCCAGGTAAACCTTTTTATGATCCAGAGGCAACTGGTACACTTCTTCATGAATTACAAAGGCTTATTCAGACTGATGATATTCGACAGGTACTATAATTTATCAACAGTGTTATTTAACATAATAACTGTGAACTGTAAAGTTTCAATTTTCTAAGATTTTAGTTTACTTGGTTCTAGGAAGAACTTCTTAAGGTCTAAAGTTGTGTATTGTGTAGGTGAAGGCGTATCCCCATCATATTAATGACCTTGAATTTGCGAACGCACTAGTTGATGCATTTTTAGAGGTTAATCTGAAAACTGTTAAAGATTCTACTCATCCACCAGCAGCCATTCCTGAAACTGTCCAACATGTTCATGAGGGTTCTGTTTCGAAAAATTCAAGCTTTGGGACCATTGTCTATGCACCTAGTGAATTCCCAGATGCAAAACCAGGTTCTCATTTCATTTAGATCTGCATTATGTTTTTCTTGTTGACAAGTAATTTGTTAATGACAGTTATAGATGTGAATAAATTCGGACTTTCTAGTGGTCCGACCTTTCAAATAATATGCATATTCTTTTACAACAATGGCTACCGTTTGCATTGAAGAATTGTTTTTCCTGCTTTTTTCCACATTATCTGTGTTAATTTTTCCATGAAATTTAGTTAGTGCTGGGATGTTGACCTAAAAAAACATTTACTCAATGCCAATAGCTTCTTTTTGTGTTAAACTTCTGTTGAATTTGGAATAAATAATTGGCTATATGTCTTACTTTGTAAGTACTGTTTTCATTTCTATTGGCAGAAACTTTGGAGAAAACACAGCTTATATTGCAGCAATTTAAAGATCAAATAGATAAAGGAATTCCTATAATAGGAGCTGGTGCTGGGACTGGGATATCTGCCAAGTTTGAAGAAGCTGGAGGAGTTGATTTAATAGTTTTGTACAACTCAGGGCGCTTCCGGATGGCTGGGAGAGGTTCATTAGCTGGGTTGTTGCCATTTGCTGATGCTAATGCTATTGTGCTTGACATGGCCAATGAAGTTTTGCCGGTATGCCTTTTTTTTTTTCTTTTTCTTTCTATACTTTTGTTCTTAGAGGAAAATATTGTCCAACTGCTAAATTCTAAGTATTGTTCACTTCAAGTGGCTGATTTTTCAGATGTTTCTTGATTTGAATTTTGAACATTTTCAAGATTATTGTTAAATATAGGTGATAAGTGGGACAAACTAAAAAAATTAATTGTTGCCAAATTCGATTGTAATTGTGGAATCACTTGGGGAGAGGGTGTGGAAGAAAGATGTTAGTGGGGACAGTAGGCTGTTGAGCGTAAAGGTTGGTAAAGCAGAAAGCACTTTGTGTCTAGGTCATCACAAACAATATACTACTGGCAATAGTAAGTTCTTAGAAACCCATTTAAATGGATTTCTAACATGCTTTTAGTGGGTCATACAATGGCAAATAGAATTTAAAAACAACAAATTTTCACTCTAATGGTAGGATTCTTAAGAACCATTCTTACATACAAGAACCCACATAAGTAACTGAATTGGTGATTTTGTTTGATTTCTTCAGTTCTCCTATGAACTTCAAACATTATTAGTGCTAAAATTTCATTAATTGACCTGAAAGTTATGGTAAGAAATCTGCTGTAAAAGGCTATTTATGTAGTAGTCTAAGCTTTTGGGAGAGTTGGTTCATGACAATTAAGGAAGTGTTTAATTCCTGAGATCAGGCGCAGATAGATATAATAACTATCTACCATGAATAGTTATCTTGGGTGATAAATTGGAAATTTTATGATAGGAAATTCCCTTGTCAAGTCAGCAATGAATCTCTTTATCTCCCATTCTGTCTAACATACTGATCTTTGGTTTTCAGGTGGTAAAGAAGGTACCAGTTCTTGCTGGTGTATGTGCAACTGATCCCTTCCGACGAATGGATCACTTCCTTAAACAGGTGGAGTCTACTGGGTTCTCTGGGGTACAAAATTTTCCAACTGTTGGGTTGTATGATGGTAATTTTAGGCAAAATCTTGAAGAAACAGGAATGGGATACAGGTAGGTGTTATGGGAAGATTTCTCAACACTGCGCTTAAGTTGGGCCGTTAGACCACTTATAATATAATTCATTTTCGTATTAAATTGACAGCTTGGAAGTGGAGATGATCCAAAAAGCCCATAAAATGGGTCTCTTAACAACTCCTTATGCATTCAATCAACATGAAGCTATCGAAATGGCTAAAGTTGGTGCCGATATTATTGTAGCTCATATGGGTCTAACCACAACAGGCTCCATAGGTGCAAAAACAGCTCTTTCACTTGAGGAAAGTGTAGTTCTTGTACAAGCTATTGCAGATGCAGCACATAGGATCAACCCTAATGCTATTGTGTTGTGCCATGGAGGTATGCACATATCCTGGAAACCTTTTTATTTGTATATTAATACATTTTGATAGGTAAATTTAGCGTTCTCCTGTCAGTTTTTAAATTGTAGGTCTAGCGATAGTTTAGAATGTTTGCATCCAATAACTGACGGTCTTAAAAAAACCATTATCCTGGGCCTTAAGTTTGAGCTGTGTGCGTGTACTGAATCATCATAATTCCATCCATGCTGAAATACTTCTATTGAGCTTTTTTGGCTTAAATTATTGCCTTAAATTGTAGATGGCCCCTCATTATAAAGTGTGAGAAAGAGGAAAAAGGGGGGTAAAAGAAAAAGAAGGCTCAATTATAGGACTTGAAGTTGACCGTAGGTGAGGAAATGAGAACGAACACGATGTATCATTCAGAACATTGGCTCTAAAATAGAGCAATAGTAGAAGGGCATCAGTAAGATGGAATGAGAAGGCTTTGAGCCAAAAAGTGATAGGAGATATTAGGCTAGGAAGCTGTAATGTGTGTTCAGAGTGTGAAGATAGTATACGGGAAGATTTCGGTGAAAAATGCTAAACCCAGTAGGTAATTTTTATGGAATTGTCGTGGATGATTTTCAGTGAGAAGTATTACTTGAGTGTGTTTTGGATGGAGATCCATTGAGAGTGGTAATTGTAATTGTTGATGGTAAATTATTTTCTTGCTATGGTTGTGATAAAATTTTCTGAACCTCGTTAAGTTATTGTTTGCTCTTACTTGCTGCACTTAAATTAGTTTGTTGGGGAATTTTTCCTAATTACTTTTGGCAACTAGAAAGGCTGAGTCACAATGTAGTTTTTGAACCTTACTGCTCGATGTTCTTAATGTCTAGAGCAGCGGTCTGTGTCTGTCAACTTTTAATCCCAGTTGAGAATAATGTACTGGAATATGCAGGCCCGATTTCTGGTCCAGAAGAGGCAGAATTTATATTGAAGAGAACCAAAAGAGTCCATGGTTTTTATGGGGCTTCAAGCATGGAAAGACTACCCGTTGAACAGGCTATCACTAGTACAGTCAAACAATACAAGTCAATTTCTATTCATTGAGGTTCAATATGTATGTATGCACTTTAATCATGCCAGTGTGTTTTGTACGCTACATTGCTAATAATGGCTTGTTGTCACTGTTTGATATCTAGAGTTAAATAATACAAATGTTGGAAATGATGAAGCAAATGTAAGGGTGCAGTTTAAAGAATAAAGTGCATGTGATGGGCTTTGTAACAAATTGTAGTTTGTCGTATATGCTTAAGTCAGTTATCAACACTGCTTTTTACTGTTGATGGTTTACGTTAAACTTCATAGCATCCTGATCCCTAGTACATATAGCTACGTGGGAGTGTTAATTGATCATGTTTTATAGATACTGTGTTTATATAATTGGAAAAAACAGAAGAAAGCAACAATTTTATTTATTAGGCCCTTACTCTGGATTAGGACAACCTATAATGCACAGAATCAATAAATCGTGGGAGTGTTAATTGATCATGTTTGATAGATACTGTGTTTATATAATTGGAAAAAACAGAAGAAAGCAACAATTTTATTTATTAGACCCTTACTCTGGATTAGGACAACCTATAATGCACAGAATCAATAATGCTTAGTAAGAAAACTACAGGATTTTTTTAGCTTAGTCAGTCCATCGTCAGTCGTCACGTTGGTAACAGGTCTCATGTTCCTCCACAACCAGATTAACTTGATAGTTGCAACTTAAGTTATTCTCAATTAATATTATATATAATATAATTAGAGTATATTTATTATATAGGATACAAACTATATAGATTAGGAATATCAATTCTTGTAAGTAGTGGAGAAATTTGATTAATGCGTTAATAATTGTTGGGCAGATTTATTTCCTGTTATGCTGTTTGCCTCAAATCTCAGACCTGCAGATATTCATATACACAGCTGTCTGCTGCGTCATTCTTAGGCCGTTTATGCCTCTGGCATGCTCTTGCTTATGGACTTCAACGTAATTGGACAGCCACTCCTTAGTCTAGGTATGTGTGCCTTCTTTTCCAAGCAAGTATCTAAATCATCAAGGGTCCACCTACGCAGCAGTATATTTTGATTTCCATCCATTTGTTCAAGAAAAAAGATATATATTTTGGCACGGCAGAAAAAACTCACGTGTAACCACTAGTTAGTCTGTGTAGAAAGACCAACATTGTCACTTTTGCCATATTCATCCCGAGGCAAGTCCTAGGTCCTGATCCAAAAGGTATGAAACTGTATGGCTTTTGCATTTCCTGCAGGTATAAATACGTAAAATAATTTCATGACAGAAGGACATGGCAGAAAACAGAAAGAAAGAAAAAAACCAAGGCAAAATAAGAGAGGGAGAGTGAGAGCTAGTTACATCAAATCTTTGTGGGTTAAATTTCAGTGGATCCATGAAAAGATCTGAGTCATAATGTATACAAGTTGCATCAATGTTAACGTGCCAACCTTTCTTTATTGCATACCCTGTTGTTGCCACTTGTATAGTTAATAGCATAATCATGAACACCAGAAGGACTGATGATAACAGCCCTCCAATGGTTGAGTCTAGCTAGATTTAATGAAAACTTGATTTGATTATCTTCAAAAAGAGTTGAGTATTTTACCTTCAATTGTACAGTCTTTAAGTGCAACACGAGGAAACCATAATAGGACATTGGACATTCTCAGCGTTTCCTTAACTACCTGGAGAAAGAACACAAACATTCTTGACATTTAAGTTATTCTGTAATAGGTGCTTCCAATTTGGAGACAAGACAGGTAATCATTTTATAGGTTATGTAATGTTTCTTTGGGTCTAAGTCTAAATTCCAACCTTCAGACCATAACGCATGTTGTTGATATCTTCATGATTAAGTGAAGCTCCTTCTGGCTTCATTTTGGTTAAAGACAATTGTTCTTCCTGTAAGTCAAGATAAACATTATCCTAACGTGCAAGGGGGAACATAAAGAAGGAAAGTTTTACTAAATTAAATTATGTTGTTTAGTATAACGCTGATACATATGAATGGTAATAATTGTAGATTTGTTTGGTTCAATATTGTACCACAACTACAACTATGCAGCATCTCACCCTGAGTATATCCTGTGCGTCCCTGTTGTCATGTAGAAATTTTACACTCCACATCATTGCTGCTGCTGTAGTAGTTTGTCCAGCAATTATCAATGTCAAAAGATTATCCATAATCTCCGAGTCATCAAGTTTTTCGCTGGCTGGAAATGAGTCTCTCTGCAACATGGACTGCAGGAAGTCCCCTGTAGACTCTTCTCCCCTCCTACGTCTGGCAATGATCTCTTTGAAGGTTTCCATGAGCCTGTTACGAGCCTGTTTCATGTATCTTCTTTAGTTCAACCTTATGAAAGTTCAGCGAAGAAAAAGAGAAAAACTATGTCTGATTTTTTCCCTTAAATTAATCAGTACTTCATAGGAAGCGTATAACCGAGTCAATCACTTAAATTTAATTCTGGTACTAGTAGGCCTTTCTCATTGAAGAACTAATAAATCACATACTTGTGTAAACATCACTAACCGTGATGCCTTTATAGTATCTGGTGCCTGGAATCATGACAGGAAAGGACAACATGGCATTAGAGACTGCAGTGCAGTCTTTTTCGATCTGCCGCAGTAATGAATCCTCTGTGATGCTCATCAGCATACCACACATTGCATCAAATGTCATCTATATGCCAAACATTTCATAGGAGTTATGGGTCACACCACAGTATCATTATACTTAACTTGAAATTGGTATTTTTAAGGTTTTAAATAACAATCACAGTTCCGTTATGATCCTTGGATATTGCCAAAAAATTGCAGTCAATTATGACACATGCAGCCGCAATTAAGGTTGCAATGCAAACATGAAAATATAAATGCTGCTACAGTTGTCACAGTATGTTGTTTGTAGATTGAGTTACCATTTAAAATGTTTCCACAGTTAGATTAATTGAGTTCCCATCTAAATGCAGTTACATTTGAGTGCTTTCAGAAGAAAAACATAATACAATCTAAATATACCTTTTATGCACCACTTATCATACTTGACTAAGAAGGCAACATAATCAAAGTGGGGGAAAAACTGTTTTTACCTCCATGCAGAAATCCAGCGTTTTGAAACTTTTCCCGCTTTCTTCTAGCTTTTGCAGCCTTCCACTCAACAATTTGTCAAATTTTGTGATAAATGCGTAGAGAGAGGTCATGGAGAATGGTTCAGATAGAAGACGCCTTATTCTTTTATGGCTCTCAACTGGTACACATAATAAGCTTTTCTTACCCACGGCATCTGCCATTGATTTTACATAACCCTTGTTGAATAGATCAAAGTCATTAGCAAATATTGTCCTTGCACCTTCAGTAGTAGGAATATATATGTGGACCTTGCCAAATAGTCGTGTCTTGAACCATCTTCCATGCCTACTCACATCAAATCAACAAATCACTCGTGTTCCATTGGCTCATGTTTTCAATTTATTATTAGTATTCTTACTAAACTTTATAATATAGATATGATTGTGGTCTAAAAGATACTTAGGATTATTCAGGTTTAAAACTCTACGGATAATAATAAAAAGTTTTTTTTTATTAAGGAAATCAAAAGTTATTGTATAGTTGCATATTTAAATCAAAAGGAAAATTCACCCTCTTCGGCACCAAACGGTTTGGCCACTCAATTAACTAAAGTGTCTTCATCCTTGCGGGCTTAAAGCTCGGGAGCTATACTCGATACCAAACTGTTTGGTCATTTGATCAGCTAAGGTGTCTTTGCCCTTTGGGGCATAACACTTATGGGTTATGTTCGGTACCAAATGGTTGGGACACTCCGTCAATTAGAGTGGACAGTTGCTTTTCTGACATATAAAACTTCATAAAAACACATGTAAATGACGTTTTTACTTCCAACGATAGTTAACTACCGCTGGATTGATCCGGCAGTAGTTAACTACCGTTGTATACCAACACAGCTTAAAAAAAAATTTAAAAAAAAAGCTCCAACGGTAGTTAACTACCGTGGAGCATGAAAATTAAAATTAATCCGCTGCTGCACTGATGGCAGTATACTTTTGACGAGCATAGGTGTTATAATCAGAAAGCTTCCTTGTTGGTGGACTACCCACCTACGTGCCCCAAGCGAATTTAAACAGGAGATAGAAGCATTTTAACCTTTCATTCTTATCACATCCTTGTCTTGCACTTAGTTGTTTTGCAGTTCCTATATTTTCAATCTTTTCAGACTTCATGCTCCACGGTAGTTAACTTTTTTTTTTTTTTTTTTTTGTTGTTTTGGTATT
>Ga0228711_1010685_pt1 | contig 11980 bp, 8 predicted proteins | sample MedpolnodulmetaG_2_FD_177996 | JGI IMG/M metagenome (GOLD analysis project Ga0228711, IMG submission 177996) | Root nodule microbial communities from Medicago polymorpha collected in Santa Monica, California, United States - brown nodules | ecosystem: Host-associated > Plants > Roots > Nodule...
GTGCTTGGTTTGTGTTTGTGTCATTGTATTAGCTCTTTGTGTGTGTTATTGCTTGAAGACACTTAGACCTAGGATTACCACTATCTTTTGCTCCACACATCTTTGTTTTATTTCATTGGTGTGATTCAATTAAGGTTGATTTCGCAACAAGTGCAATTATAGAAGAATTGTCCTCCAACCCAAGGATATCTCCAGGATGTAAACTTTAATTTGAATTTAAGCGTGAATACTAGAATCATCAGTGTCTTTCATTACTTTCTTTTCTAACATGCAACCAATTAGTTTGATAGTTTTGACAAAACATATATATATAATATTGGCTTGGTCCTATTGAACCAATCCACTGGACGGTGACCTTTGGTAATTATGAATTCTATGGTGGATTACCATTGTGGCTCGATAATAATTTTGTTTGCATGCTTTTAATTCAATAGACTTATTGTTTGGACCTGAGTATTTGGCACAATCATGCACCTGTATTTAAAACTTTTACTATCAACAATATAAATATAGGTAATTTACAGCTTTCTGAAAATTATTTATAGTTTCTTCATTCTTATCATTTCTCCATATTCAGTTTATAATACGTTGACAAAGAAGAAAAATACTGAACTGCAACTTTGTTGGAAACGCATGTGCTGCTTAATATTTATTTTATGACTGTCAACACAGTGATCCAAGAAAAACTACCATTCACATATATAATCTTTAGTATATCCAACCTTCTATCAACCTTCTATCCAAGAAAATCTACCATTCAAATATATATATTTTATGGCCGTTCTTTTTTGTTTTTGACCAAACTGTGTTGTGTTTGTACGTACTGGCGAAAACACGGGCACGTCTTTCAGCTCTTTTTACTTTAATAACGTTTGAATATTGTGAACGGTGTTTTTTTTATGAAATTTTGATTTTCATTAAAACTAAAAATATAAATGTTTGTTGCTTTCAAGTTATAACAAATAAAACTAACTATGATTATCTCTTTAAATGACATCAATAATATTTTTTTGGTTACATGACATCAACAATATAATAGAAAAATATAATCTATATTCTTTTTTTTAATGACACTAACAACAATCTTTATTATAGAAAAAGTTGTTTAAGGGTATAATTGGGATAATGCAAAGGTAAGTATAAAAATACTCATATAGTTTGTTACACTTTTGAAATGATAAAGGAAAAAATACTGAACATATATCTATACTATATATAAAGATAACTACCCTTTTCAACACTTTTGGGTTGAACATTTCTTTCGAAAAATACCCTTAATTTTAAATACAAAAAACACATGTAACAAATAGATAAGAATAACTTTAATTTAAATATTAAAACAAATGTAACAAACATGAGCAAAAAATAATGTTAAAGATTCAACTTTAAATCCTCTAAAAAAAGATTAGTAACAAAAGTGAACAAAAAATAATGTTAAAGATTTGACTTTAAATCCTCTAATGTTATGAATGCCATTAATCGTAAACAGAGTCATTTTTTGTTGGTGGTCGAGGCAGAACAGGTAAAACATTCCTTTATTGAGCATTAACTGCAACTTTGAGAAATAGAGAAAAAATTGTCTTAGCAACTGCATCATCTGGTATAGTTGCAACATTTTTACTGGATGGTAGAACTGCACACTCCCGATTTAATTTACCTTTTGATGTACAACCAAATTCCATCTGCAATATAAAAAAGCAAAATGATCTTACAAAGCTTATTAGAATAGCAGCTGCCATAATTTGGGATGAAGCCCCAATGACAAACAAATACCGTTTAGAAGCATTAGATCGAACACTAAAATATATTTTAGACTGTGATACTCCATTTGGATGAAAAGTTATGATCAAGGGTGGAGATTTTCGTCAAGTACTTCCAGTTATTCAAAAAGGTAGTAAGGCACAAATGATATATGCATGTATTATTAGGTTATTAGGTCTTATTTGTGGGCTAATACCAATATCCTACGTTTGGTACAAAATATGAGATCAATGAATGATCCTGAATTTGCACAATTTCTTATGCGAATTGGTGACGGTGTTGAACCTACCAAACCCAATGATATGGTGAGGATACCTCCTCAAATTGCATTACCATGGGAAAGATAACAGTCAATACAAACTCTTATCAATCATATTTTTTCACAATTAGATTTGAATGGATGAGATGCACCATATATGGTCGAAAGAGCCATAATTACACCTACAAATTATGATGTTCAAAAATTGAATCACATAATTATCAATCTTCCAAGAGACGAACATAATTTTTTGTCATTTGACGAGGTTGAAGGGGATACTCATAACTTATATCAACATGAATTATAAAACTCAATCGCTCAAGGAAGTATCCCACCACATATTTTAAAGGTAAAAAAAGGTGAACCTTTGATGTTGTTGCGAAACATAGACCCTAGATATAGCTTGTGCAATGGGACATGTTTGTTATGTCGTGGTTTATTTAAGAATATGTTAGATGTGGAAATCCTAACATGAAGCAATGCTGGAAAAAGAGCATTCTTCCCTAGAATTAAATTAAAAACAAATGCGAGTTCAGGACTTCCCTTTGTGCATAGTAGAAAACAGTTTCCCGTTAGACTAAGTTTTGCAATTACCATAAATAAGTCACAAGGGCAGACCATTCACAATGTCGGAATCTATCTTCCATGACATGTTTTCAGCCATGGTCAATTATACGTAGCTTTATATATCAAGAGGAGTTTCACGAAATTCAACAAAAGTTCTCATTAAAGAAGAGAAAATAGAAGGAGAAGATGGAGACTTTACGAAAAATGTAGTTTTTAAAGATATTCTTTTATCGCAATCATAGCAATGTTTCTTTTACATAACATGTCATTTATACATTTATGTTATGATGTACTAATTACTATTAGAATAAACAATAAATGATCATTATTTTATATGCAGGAAAACTAAAGTATGATGAGTTCATAAATAATTTTGTTATATGCCTTGACAATATTTTGTTTATAAATCAATATATCAATAATTTTCATTAATATTTTAAAATTTAAATTTTTTAATCAAAATTATACAAACAAACATTATAAAATAATCACATGCGTTAGAGCAGTAGAAAAAGCGCACAGACGGGAACGCTAGTGCCTATCTTTCCGCTAGTACTTATAGCGTGTGTTTTTTAAGGAATCTTATAGCCTGTTTGTTACACTTTTATTTTAATATTTAAATTCATTCTTATCTATTTGTTACATGTGTTATTTGTAATAAAAATTGAGGGTATTTTTGAAAAGAGAAAAAGCCAGCCCAAAAGAGCTGAAAGAGTTGTTTTCTTCATATATAGTATAGATTCACCTTCACCATACTGTTTTTTTTTAGGAAACCTTCACTGTACTTTTTTTTTCTTTTTTTTACAGAAACAAATTTAACTATTATCATTAATCAAACAATGTTCAATACAAGAAGGAAAAGAATACAAAATACGGTGACTAGCCCAAGAACAGGCTGCCCTAGCTAAAGTATGTGCAGCCATGTTCACTTGTCTCCTAATAAACTTCACCTTGAAGTTGGAATGTAAAGATAACTGATAATTAATTCTAGAAACAATAGCATAGAATTCCGAATCACCATGGTCCGGAGACGATAGAGCTTAAACTAGAGTAGATGAGTCGGACTCGAAGACAACCCGGTCTCATCTGTTAGCATCAGCAAAGTGAAGGGCCTCTAGTAAGGCTACTGCCTCCTCCTCCAAAACTGTCATATTTGCCTGCTACCATTTTGTTTGAGCCCGAATAAATTGCCCACGAGAGTCTCTAACACAACACGCAAAAGATGTAATATGGTTACGGTCATGAAACACGGTGTCCACATTGTACTTTAACCATGACTCGTTCGGTTTCTCCCAAACTTGCACTTTATTCTGCCCGTGTTGTACAACCGATGGTGAACGATGTTTATGAACCTCTTGCCATTGCTGCCATGCATCTAGTGTTGTCCTCCCAATGCTCGTTGAAGTGTGATAAGTATCATTCCAAATGACATCATTACCTGCAGCCCAAATTTGCCAAAGAAGTAAAGCCACCTGACCAGCAATGTCTTGGCTTTCTGAACAACATATATCAAAAACAAAATCTGCCAAACATCTCACAGTTCCAACTCGCGGTTGCAGCACAGTCGAAAGCCCTGCCCAATACCAATTCTTATGCTGCACCGTACAACCCACAAAAGCATGTCAATCATCCTCAACATTCGTATCACACCACGGACAGATCAGCTCACATTAAACACGTCGTGATTGTAATCGGAGACGCGTCGGAACACACTCTCTGCAAATCCTCCATAATAAACTACGCGCTTTATGAGGAGCATTCACCTTCCAGATTTTATGCTACTCTCCTCAAGATAAATTGCGACTGAAAAACACCTCAGACTTTGATAAGTTAATTTCTTGTCCAGATGTTGCCTCATAAGTTTTAAGAATAGTGAGTAAACGTTGTGCTTCCACCACATTGGCCCTGCAAAACAAGAAACAATCGTCTGCAAACATCAGATGAGACACCACTGGTACACCGCGACAAACTTGTGTCCCATGAATATCAGCTCTATTAACTAACTGCTTTATGTATTAGAGTCGAGAGGACTTCTTCCACCAATAAACCTTCACCGTACTTAAATAAAAAAAATTGCAAATATTATTTTAGATCAAAATTATTATTTTTAGGAGAAATATCAAAATATCGGTTTGGCCCTTGGGCTTGTTGGATGGGGATTTTAATATAAATAAATAGCAGAACCCTAAATACCAAACCAAAGTTATACAATTGGAGAATTGATTCATTCCTTTAGCTATGAAGAAAAGAAAGGAAGAAAGAGAATTGACGGAAAATTTAGAAGAGCGGGTCTATTTAACTTCTTCTTCTACGGTTCAGGTTAATTGTTACTGCTTTGTGTATCAGTTTGAGAAAATTATTATAGTTGTTGCATGAAATAGTCATATTATTTATTTATAGCTAACTAACAAAAAATAATTTATCACAGCAGACACTCTACGATTGTGGGAACAATTTGGTCAATAGAATGAGCGATTTACCAGATGAGTTATTGCGTTACATTCTCTCTTTCCTCCCAACCAAACTGGCTTTTAGTATGGCCATTCTTTCCAAGCGGTGGACCCCACTTTGCTATTCACTCTCCAAAAAAATTAGCTTCAAGTGCAAGAAAAATAGTAAATTTAATGTTACAAAATGGCTAGAAGCCGCAATACAGCTTCATATAGAGGAAATTGATCTCACTTTTCCTTCCCACACCTTGAAGCCTGTTATTTTCGTCTCGAAAAACCTTGTTGTTCTAAGACTTGAAAGATTATATATTGGAAAGGATACTTCGTGTGTTCATCTTCCATCACTCAAAACTCTAAACTTGACATCAGTTTCTTTTGAAAATCAGAATGATTACATAAATTTTCTTTATGCTTGTCCTATCCTAGAAGATTTGCATGCTGAACCTATCTATTTTATGAGACATGATGAAAACAATGTATCCAAAGAAGGTTAAATCTTTGACATTGCCTAAGTTGGTTAGAGCAAGTATAAGGAAAATGGATGCCCTGTTTAATGGTATTAATAATGTCAAGTTTCTACGCGTAGTCATGGAATGCACAGGAGCGGTCTCTATGAAAGCCATTCCACTCTTTCCAAACTTAATTTCCATCGAACTAGTGTTTCCTAGTTATTCATATATTTGTTGGTATGGTGTAGTAAAACTCCTCCGCCATTGTCCCAAGCTTCAAATTCTTTTCATTAAAAAGGTATTTTGGTTTGCCTTTTCTTTTGTTTTTTCTTATATTTTGATAAATGTTATCTGATAGTTCATTATGGCGTCGTGCGATCGATGTTGTATATATTTTGATAAATTTTAATTTTTATCCCTTTGACAGTGGAGATATTGGTTTACCAGCTTATACGGGCAATTGGATTGCCCATATCCAGTTCTTGATTGTGATACATCTAGCCTCAGATCATGTACTATTTTAAAATTTGACGGCTCGGAAAATGATCTTCGATTTGCAAAATATATTTTAAAGAATGGGAGTCTTTTACAGGAGATGAGAATTGGCGTTACTACTGAAGGAACGGTTATGGGAATAAATGCAATTATAGAAGAATTGTCCTCCTATCCTAGGATATCTCAAGGATGTAAACTTTCATTTGAAATAAAGTGCAATTACTATTAAGGAGAGTTTTCTCATAGTTCTGATTCTGTGTATGCTAATTGATTTTCTCACAGTTCTGTGCTTTCCATTTAATCCTGTTTGTTATCAGATTTGTTTGATTGTGCATTTTACTGGAATATGTTGACATTATTAAGTATCATATACTTGTGGGTTTAATTCATTCTGTTTTATTTTTGAATAAAATGTATTCGTTGTTAGTATCCTCGTTAACCGAACAGAAATTTTGATGCAGTCATATGCTGTTGATTTGTATACATTTTTCACATGGTTCTGTTGAAGTTAATCTTTTTATTCCATTTTTTAGGGAATGCTTATTATTCATGTTTATTGGGTAGCACATGCATTCACAACTAGAAAAAGCAAAATTAGCGAGGGAAATTAGTGACGGAAAAAATGAAATTCCTCACAAATTCCTTGGTCGCAAAATTTAGTGACGGAATTAGAGAGGGAATTCATGTTTTCCCTCACTAAATATCCCTCACTAATTTTTGTTTTTTTAGTAGTGATTTTTCCTTTGCAGAAATGCATTAAGTTACAGCTTTCTGAAAATTATAGTATCTTCATTCGTATCATTTCTCCAATTCACACTGCACGGATATCCAAGAATTTGTATCTATCTACATTTATCTAGTTGTTAAACCTTGGAAAAATGAGACGACTTCCAACCTTGGAAAAATGAAGGTCTCTTTGGTTCATACGAAGTAGCCGAATTTGGTTTGTAATCTGTCAAATGAAGTAGGAACATTAATATACAAAACAAGAATATTTTTTCTAAAAGTTATCAAGTTGTACAAGAACTTTGTTGGAAACACATGTGCTGCTTAATATACCATTCACATATATATTCTTTAATATATCCAACCTTCTATCAAACTAACCCTTTTCATTAGCTTCATGTTTTCAAGAGGAACATTCTATTAGTACAATCAAACAACTTTGACAAAGTAAAAAAGAAACAGAAACACTAAGATTACCATAATGCTACTATCTTAGGGTCTAATTGAACACGCAACAAGTTACAAATACATGCCTAGGCCACGCAAAAACCAGAAACAGAGGTGCACCCTCATGCCTAGGCAATTGTATGAGCTTATTGCCATGCAGCTCAAGAATATATGTGATGGGACCAAGGGGTTCTTCTCTTATTTGTGGATATACGGCCAATAATAATAATGATGATACTTAATTCCTTCTTTTATTACTATTTAAAAGTATGGTTTCAATAATCTTGCTAAGTATGATGTAATCCTCTTGGTAGGCATGATTTGGTTTAAGAACGAGTTAGGTTTAGGTGAGTCAATATATTGCTCAAATCACACATAAAGAAAAAGTTTTTTGTTCTTAATTGAAAATCGAATCAATCATAAATGCCAAGAACAATTATTTAGGAGCATATTGTAAATTCTCTCAAAGTGAGATTTATCCTGGATTCATAATGTGGCCAGTGCCGTTCCTAGAGTTTTACGGGCCTTAAGCATAATATGAAAAAAGAAAGAGCCCCTTATATAATACGTCATAAAAAAATTTAGTACATTGTTGTGATTTTATTAGCTCTTCAGTTTGTTTTTCTTTTCATGTTTTTCACTACCAAATAATTTTTTTAGGCAACATCTGAAAATAAATTAAATACTTTATAGACACGAAAACAAACTGAAATACCATAGAAGAGAACAATAGCACCTGTGAAAAATCATGAATACGTATCACATCGGTTTCATGATCATGAATGCGTCTCGCATGATCTTGCAATATTAAATTCAATTTTGTAATCCTTTCAATCAATTCAAGAAATTTGACATTACAATATTGATATAATTATTTTTTTGGATCCTTAGAAAAACAAGATTAAGATTAATTTCATAGACTCATTTTCAATTAAAATATAATTTGTTTTGTTATGAAAATTATCTCAATTTCTTAGATAATAAGTATCACCAATATTTTTAATATTAGTAAGACACATTAGGAACAAATGGCCTGTAAAAATATCACCAATTTCTTCGATGATAATTTTTTTGCCACATTATTAAGAAAAATCAAAAATTTTATAGGGAGGGTGTATATAGGAATCTGTGTTATGAGGGTATATATAACAAATCACGCCTAAAGGGCATAAAGCATTAACTGATTTGAGCCCAGCTCTTCATCATGTCAATATTTCTGGCCTTCTAGTCAATTTTGCTATATAAACCCGCCAAAAACCAAATATTTTTATACACACCCCCCATCATAAAAAAAATGTTAGGGCCCCCTTACAGCATGGGCCCTAGGCCGTCGCACCCCCGGCCTATGCCTAGGGCCGGCCCTGAATGTGGCGACTTTTTTATTTGATCCTTTTTTTCTTCTTTCTTTGCATTTGTTCCATCTTTTCTTCTATAATTTTCCATTCTTTCTATTCTTTGTTCCTCAGTTCGGATTATTGATGTCTGTTTTGTTTAGGAACTATTTTGGTTTGAAGATGGTTAATGAGTTGATCCTTTGATCCTCTGTTACTCTTACTTTTTTTTCTTCTTCCTCTTCTTCCATCTGTTCGGTTGATTTATTATTTGTCCTTTTTTGTTGTTGTTTGTATTGTATACAACACAGCCACGATAACATCAAGTTTAAGAGTTCAATCCTGTGTTTCTGTTGACTCTTGTATTTAAAGGCATAAACGAATAACACTAGGATTATATTTATTAAACTACTAACTATATCTATTACATATATAAAATATATACACACATAGCGGGCAACGTCTTTCCGCTTATACGTATAAAAAATATATTTACTAATTTATTTGATATTATTTTATAGAATAGTCACAACCAAGGATATCTCCAGGATAAAAAACTTCATTTCAATTTAAGTATTGTTACTAGGATTACTAGTGTTATTCATCATTTTCTATTCAAATATGCAACCATTTACTTTGATAATTTGGACTTTGGATAACATAAATAGGTTTGTTCTTTTTGTATAAACTAATCAGGATGCTAGTAGTATTGATGAATTCAATCGTGAAATATCATTGTGGCTCGATGCTGATGATTATGTTTACTTTTTAGTATTAATTTGCTTTGTTGCTCTCAAAGTGATAAGTGGTCCAATTCCTATTTGCTGTCAAAGTTGCTTGATTGTGTTTGTTATACTGGAATGTGTTGGCAATTTGGCATTATTAAGGATATTTTTAGCTAACAAACCTAAGATGATCCTCACAACTAATCGTGGTTGACAAGAAAACAAAAAACTGTTATTATATCACAAAACTCAAGATGGAAAATTTTGTCCTTCAAATAGGAGTGGAGAAGTAAAAATGATTTTGATCAGACTAGTTCTGCTACTAAGTGAATCATATTTTATTGCATTCCAAAAGGGCTAGCTAGCATTGTTCTTCAATCTCCAATGAAAATATTAATACTTAGGATCAAACTCATTTATTGCATTCGAAGTAAGGAAAAAACTCTGGTTGTGCACCTTACATCTAGCAAAAAGGTGCACTATTCATCGTCCAGCATTCCACGTCGTATACTGATATAATTAACGAAGCAGAACCAAGAGGAAAAGAGAAACAAGACTAACCTAATCAAGTTTTCTAACTCCACGGGAGAATCTAAAATATGAATTCTTATATTCTTCTTCAGACTCAAGAAAGTTGGCACACTCACTGGCACTTCATGGAATTTTGAATGACTATTTTGTGTCTTAAGCTTTGCTAGTTTGAGATTGTTGCCATTGTCAAGAAGTTCAAGAACACTACTAGAAAAAGCAAAATTAGTGAGGGAAATTAGTGACGGAAAAAATGAAATTCCTCACAAATTCCTTGGTCGCAAAATTTAGTGAGGGAATTACAGAGGGATTTCACATTTTCCCTCACTAATTTTTGTTTTTTTAGTAGTGGAACATGGGATGGGACAAAGGAGTTTTGCTCTTATTTGTGGATATACTACCGATCATCATAGGCTGCTATATGCTACAGTCAATCTTGTCAAGAACTCCTTGGACTGTTCTGGTTTGGTTAATGGTTCTGCTTCATATAGCATGCCTAAAGTATACTTAATTGATGGGTAGGATTAAATTTTGGAATCAAGAATCATGTGAAGTTGTCATTCACTATTGATTAGTCTAAATTCAAATAATATGTATAATGATGATAATTTATACCTTCATTTTGTTACTATTTATAAGTATGAAGTAATCCTACTGGAGTCACCTATATTTTCCATGTCCACGCTTAGATTTTAAGGGACTTAAATTATGCATTACATTCTCCTTAAATTTCAATTTTACGAGGTTTGTCAACTTTTGTCCATTGGAATATCAACTAGCTATTTTATAATACAACTGACATTTTCATATATCTTCTGCTCAAAGTATGGTATTTGTATAGCTAGTATCTCCATCCCATATATATCTACTTGGGCTGGTGCCGTGAAATTTAAATAGAAGCTGATATGTCTTTCTCCTCATGGTGCCATATTTACTATCAAACTAACGTGATGTATTATAACATACATATAACCTGCGATGTTTTGGAAGGTCTCGAAGCATGATCATGTGAGAAAATTAAAGGGTACTAAATCTTCTGCATACGAAAGATCGGAAAGTGGTCCCACCATTTTTGTGTATTGTACGCAAAGTTACCCTGTACTTTACACATGAGTGTTTCGAGGACCTGATCTCATGACCTTTTAGTCACTTGACAACAAGTTTACTGTTCGCCGAGTATACTTGCTTCCAAAGGAATATAAATCCAAGAGATTGCATTCATAAATTACTTGGGAGAAGACAACTAGCTCCTCATTGCTTTGAAGGAAGTAAGATGTCATTAAATTCACCTAACAATAACCATTGTTGATTAATACGGCTTCACAAATTACGAAATAAACCCATAACTGGCCACACACAGACATAATAGGACTAGTGTTAATACCTGAGCAGAATTTTAAACCAAACAAACATTGTTATTAACAAACTTATTTCTTTACAACTAATCAAAACTGAGAATTAGATTGGTAATCACATAAAACTCCCTGTGGATTGATACTCTTTTTACAACTTGATAGAACTGTGCATTTGTGGAACCTATCATAATGCCATGAATTTTACTTCTTTCACTACAAGAAATCCTGCATTTAGCCAGGGATATTTGCTTGGGGCAAGAAACCCTGGTAAATTTGCCAGGAGCTTGCCGGGAGCAACTTGTCATAACCCCTGGTAAATTGAAAGGGCCCATTTACTTTTTGCCCTTTGCTACATTAACCTCACCAGAGGAAAAAGAAAGAGAACACGTACGTACCATCCTTTCTTCTTCCTCAAAACCTTCCCCCACTCGCCTCCATCAGGCGCTGATTCCGGCCGCCACGAACACCGATCGAACAAACAAAGAGCAGTTTTGAACTCCCTATCACCTAAGCTATCAACTGATCCGAATGATTTCGTGATTTGAGCAATTTCATCTTCACCCATTTTTCTCCTCCATCAGGGTATGAACACCCAACCCTTTCTCTTCTTCCTTTCTTCAATTTTTGCGTTTCTATTTCATTATAGACTGAGCGACATATTTGATTTCTATTTTTAATATGAAGCACCTACATTCTACTCAGAGCCACCAACAATTATTCTTCAACTATAAATCGAAAAGGCTAGCTGAAGGTGAACTTACTGAAGAATCGGTGACTAAAGCGCTTTTCTATATTTAGGTATTCGTAATTTCTTGATTTTGATTTTATGTTTATGATTTGTGATTTCACCTACTAGGGATTTGATTTTTCAGATTTCATTTTTATGT